>ERZ1669248.46-NODE-46-length-80573-cov-11.434710_pt1 | contig 80573 bp, 86 predicted proteins | sample MGYA00579296_ERZ1669248 | MGnify/ENA primary metagenome ERZ1669248 (study PRJEB41166, sample SAMN08046057) | hot springs metagenome | biome: hot spring; feature: neutral hot spring; material: thermophilic sediment; isolation source: thermophilic sediment from...
AGTTCTTTAAGACGACATAATACCAGACTATAGACATCGCCTCTATCTGAGGTTATAGTCTCAAATTCCAGGTCTCCATAGGCTCCATATGGTTCTATTTTTCGAATATCGTAGGGGTCGCCCGCGGCTCGCCTCACGGGACCAACGGTCACATATTTGCGCGCCTGGTCTAGTGTGTATACGCCAATGTTTCGTGTTCTCTCTACGAAGAGATCGCTAGACATAGCGGTTTCGATAACATTTTCTATTTGCTTTGAAAACTCGCCGACTTTAAGGGACATCTTCTTCAGTTTTGCGTCATCTATGTCTTTACTAACCCCTCCTATGGTTACAAACGACTTGTGTACTCTGTTACCGGTAGCCTCTTCTAGCAAATCTAGAATAGTCTCACGTAGGCTCCACACCCACATAAACATGGTCTCAAACCCCATCCAGTAGCCTACAAGCCCAAGCCACAACGAGTGTGAGTGTATCCTTTCCAACTCGGCTATCAGTGTTCGAAGATAGAGAGCCCGCTTAGGTATATCTATGCTGAGTAGTTTTTCGACCGCCTCTACAAAGGTCCATGCATGATGTGTGCTGCAAATCCCACAAACCCTTTCTAAAAGGAATATGTCGCGGAGATACGTTCTTCCCTCAGCTGCTTTCTCTATCCCCCTGTGTACGAAGCCTATCCTCAGGTAAGCTTTCCGTATAGTCTCACCCTCTACAATTAAGCTGAAACGCTCCGGCTCCTTTAACGCAGGGTGATATGGACCCAGCGGGAGAACCACGTTCTCAGGGGATAAAGGTGCCAAGGGTGTAAATTGTACTGGGCCGCAACTTTGTGTTTTCGCGATTTTTTCTTTGATTGATTCACTTTTCACCTCCTTAAGGAGAGGGGGTGGAGCGTCCTGTGGGTAACAGTCTGGTAGTATGAATCGTTGCTGGCTGGTATTATGCAACCCTTCTACTTTAAGGCCGAAGAGTTCTTCAGACTCTCTCTCATAATATGCTGCTCCAGGGACTATTGATGTGAGAGTTGGAACAACGGGTGCTTGTTTTGATACTTCTACTGATAAATGAACGATTGACCCATTAAGGCTTGAGAAATGATATATCACCTCTATTTTATCTCCTCTATCGACGGCTGTAATAGCTACTAGGTGGGTGAAGCCGGAGCTTGTTAGTTTTTCCACCTCCTTTAGTAAATCGCCTAGGCTAACCCTATTCTTACTCTGGACTCGTGTTCCCCCCATGATTAGACACCCCCACGACCTTAGATAGCGCTTTTAAAAGCGCGCGTGGACTGGCAGGACACCCCGGGATCTTGACGTCCACGGGGACTACCTCACCTGCTCCTCCCAGAACATTATAACAGTCGGCAAAGACGCCTCCAGAACAAGCACATGTACCTAGGGCTACAACATATTTGGGATAAGGAATTTGATCATATATAGAGCGTAAAGCCGGCACGACTTGAGATGTAACGGGGCCAGTAACAACAAGTACGTCAGCGTGGCGGGGGCTAGGAACTAGTTGTACCCCAAGACGCTCGGGATCGTATCTAGAGGTGAGAAATGCCACAAGCTCTATATCGCATCCATTGCACCCACCTGAGTTGAAATGATAAAGCCAGAGGCTTTTCCTCTGCAGGAGCGATAGCTTCACCATTATATACCCTATTATACTTATCAAAATCTTTACATATAAAGAGAATTTAATAAGTCCAGTTAATATTTTTTAAAGTATAGGAGAATAATTATTGTCATTGGACAAAATAAATAATAATTTTTTAAAATAATAGGAGAGATACTCTTATTAACTATTAGATCTAATTCTCTCATAAAAATAAATACTCAGATCGTACTAGTAGATCCTTATAGGCTGATTCTAAAAGACAAATAGTCTACAAAAAACTATATAATTGACTTTCACGAGAATATCTAGGGTAGAACATGTCGGCTCAAAGAGTTGTCAGGCGTGTACAAGTAACTGGGGGATCCACGTTCATAATCTCCATACCCAAGGAGTGGGCTTCAAGCGTTGGCATATACAGAGGCAGTATGGTTACACTCTCGCTGGAGCACGATGGGAGCATACGGGTCATACCCAGTGGGAAGAAGCTACAGTCTACGAATGTAGCCGAGATATTTGTGAAAAAGGAGATCTCTGAAGGAGCTGTTTTAAGGGAAATAATGTCAAAGTACCTTGTAGGCTATAAAACGATTCATGTGAGATTCCAGCAAGACAATCCCATCTTAAGGGGAAAGCTCAAGGAGATAGCGGTAAAGAAGCTTATAGGGGCCGAGGTCTTGCACGAAGACTCACGAGAAATGACAATACAGGTTCTCGTTAATGTGGGGGACTTTCCCCTCATAAACATCATTCAAAAAATGGGGGATACTGATAAGAGCATGTTGCTAGATGCTATCGAGCTCTTCAGGAAGGGGCTTAAGGATAAAAATTATATTGGAGAGCTTGCAATGCGCGATGACATAGTGGATAAACTCTACCTTTATGGGCTCCGTCAACTAAACACCGCGTTGAAGGGCTACGTGAGTCTGGAGGAGATCGGTCTCTCAAGAAGCGAGGAGATCCTGTCTTACGGTATGGTTCTGAAGAATATGGAGAGGATAGGCGATCACGCCGCAACTATAGCGACCTATCTGCAAGAGATTCCCATTGACTTTAAGGGTGTAAAGGACATATTTGACTTTGGTGAAGCTGTAACCGAATTTTTCATGCAGAGTGTAAAGACTTTCCTTGATCGAAACAAGAAACAGGCAAACGATCTCCTAGACGCTAAGATTGAAGAGATAAAGGAAATGGAGAGGAAGCTCTCAAACATTTATACAGTTGAGGACGCTAGGGTTCTCACGACGATAAGAACTATTGTTGGAAGCTATAGACGGGTAGCCGACTACTCCACGGATATACTTGAAGCAACCATAGACCTTCACGACATTAGATAGAGGGAAACCAGGAAAAATTCAAAACAAATTGGATGGGAAAAACATAGAGATAATTTCATAACCAAAAAGCCTAGTCTTAAAAAACTTAATCTTTCAGATCATACGCATTCTGCAATATACATGCAGAGTCCAGGAATTTATCTCTCATGAAAATTTCAGCTCGGTTTTCAACACATAAGTAACCACTCAGACAAGGCAAGCCGCTGTTCTACGCATTAATAGACAGCAACTTACTTGAGGTTTAACACAAGGTTTTTATACAGCTTTAATGCATATTTTTGATCATGATCTATCTTAAAATTACATTGATGAATATTTCAGAGCTAAAACCCCATGAAAAATACATAGAGGAACGAGTACTTTTCCTGTTAGAAGATATGATGAGGACTGGTATCCTAAGAAAACCGGTGGTCGCAGAAAATAAACACAATGTTTTGCTGGACGGTCATCATCGATTTGAAGCATTTAAGAGATTAGGACTCCAGTATATCCCTGCCGCTGTAGTAGACTACCAGGATCCTAGAATTGTCGTTAAAAGCTGGGAAAATGGGTACATTTTTGATAAAGACCAAGTGCTTAGGAGAGCCCTTAAAGGAGAATTATTCCCTCCACGCACAACGAGACACGTGGTTCAACTTGACGGGAGAGAGCTTCACATCTCCGAGATTCTTCCCGATGTCAACTTACCCTTGAAGAGCTTTAAAACTATGCCTCTCAGTATTGGGGAGAGGCTTGAATTCTAGAATCTCTGAGTAATCGCAGTTGCTACACACTTCGAATCCGGAGACGTCGAAAAAACCAGAGACCTCAAGCCTGATATATTCTTGATCTATTATGGGAAGCCTTAGTATCAGCTTTCTGGACGCTTCAGAGGGTACCAGGTGTAGTATAAGCCACCTTCCACCATCAGGCCTGCTGCCTTCAAGCCCACTAGGCCCGGACTTACCGATTATGGATAGTGTTCTTGAAAAAGTAATGCTTTTATCGCCATCAAAGCCCCCTTCATCGTTGCGGATGCCCAGGTTCATCTGTACCTTTCCATCCACAACGATGGTAAAGAAGCCTCTGTAGACCCTTCTACCTTTCTTTACACGCTTGTGAAGTTCTCCTGATATACTGACACGAACCAAGGGTATGCTCGGTTTCGCCTTTGGGTTGAGTCGGCTATAAATGTTTCGTAGGACGTTTTAAATTTTCAGCTTGGCTTTGAAGAACCGTAGATAAATAACATATATAATAAAGGTTTTGCGGTAGGGGAATCATGGATATCAGGACATCTCAGGTGGAGACTAGAGGCTTCAGGATTTCTATAGAGGAGAATGGTCGCGAACTAGGACATTGCTTTATTTATCTGATCAAGAATGATCTTCACGACAGACCTTATGCGTTACTAGAAGATGTCTATGTGAATGAGAGTAATAGGGGGCAAGGAATCGGAAAGCTTTTAGTGAAAAAGGCTATCGACCTTGCGCGAGAATTAAACTGCTATAAAATAATCGCTACCAGTCGCTTTGGACGGGGTGAGCTCCACCAGTGGTATCAGAAGCTGGGTTTCAAGCTTTACGGCTACGAGTTCAGGATAGATTTTGAGTAGCCAGTTCATTTTTTCTCATGTACTTTCTCATCTTTTTCTCGACGAAAATTCGCTGAAGACCTCTAGCTCCACTCTGGACTCGAGCATGTCAAGTATGAGTGAAATTATGTTTCCTAAAAGATGATCTATAAGGCTTGAAGACTCGAACTTCTCAAAATACTCTCGGTACGTTTTCGTGATGACAAGTTTTGACTCCTCGTCGCCGGTCTTGAAAGCCTTTATCCCTGCTTCGAACGCCTCGCGGATTACTCGGATATCCTCCTCTGATAACTCAACTATATGAGCTATCCTTGCTATGTTCACTATAACGTCTCCCACTCGTTCAAGAGTCTTGCCGTAGTTGAAGATTGGAAGGAGCAAGGTCTTATTAGGAATGCCCACTTTGGCCAGATACCATGAGTATAATATCGAGAGGTTGACTTGCCTGCTTAAGAGAAAATAAAACTTGTCCACCTCTTCGTCTCTCTCTAGTATGTCTTTCAGGTACGACATGTCCCCCGTGCGCACGAACTCTTCGAGGTCCTTTATACTGTTAAGGATGAGTACTTCCATTCTGTTCAAAACCTTAGGAACCTCTGTTGATGCTGTGTTCGCCAGCATCTGGAGAAGGATGTAGTCGGAGCCCTCCTCGAAGACTTCTAACCCTACTAGGCGTTTTAGAGTTTTCCTGATCGTTTCGCGTAAGCTTAGGGGAACTCTTCCCGAGGTGGATACGACTTTAATCGATGAATAGCCTGCCTGGTACAACGCTATTATCATTCTCTCGACGGTGTCCTCGTCCCCCTGTGCGGCTTCCAGAACTTTGGTCTCCTCTATGAACTCCTCTCGACGCATTATCGGCGAAATAAGCAAGTAGTTGTCGTACTCTTCCAGAAATAGAGTATCTCCCTCGCGTAGACCGTTTTTCTCAACCCATTCCCGTGGAAGTGTGACTGCGAGGCTTGTTTTTCCCAGCTTTAAAAGTTTTCTTGTCGTAGACATAATACAGGTATATACTTGTTTATATAAATTAGTTTTGTATTAAAACAAGTCTTATAGGCTAAGCCAAGCGTTTCACGAATATGGGGAGATTTGTAGAGAAACTAAAAACAGCTGAAACAGCTCTAAGCTTCGATGACATTCTCATATTGCCTAGATACTCTGATGTAAGTATAAGTGAAATAGATGTCTCGACAAAGCTGGCCCCTAAACTGGACCTCTCTCTACCTCTGTTAAGCTCCCCAATGGACACTGTTACAGGCCGCGAGATGGCGCTGACACTGGGAGAGATCGGTGGTCTGGGAGTCCTGCCGAGAAATCTCCCAATTGACGAAGCAGTAGGGATAGTTCGAGAAGCATCAGTTAAAAAAATTCCCGTGGCTGCTGCGGTTGGACCATTTGACGATGAAAGGGTAGGCAGGCTTTTGGATGCCGGTGTCTCTATGATAGTTATAGATACAGCTCATGGCCATAGCAAGAATGTCCTGGAGGCTACGCGAAGGTACTCATCGATGGGCGCTGTCGTGATGGCTGGGAACATAGTCACAGGTGAAGCCGCGGAGGACTTAATTTCGGCTGGGGCTGTCTCGCTTAGAGTTGGGGTAGGGCCCGGCCACGCATGTACAACTAGAGAAGTGGCAGGGGTCGGATGCCCACAACTTACGGCCATCGCAAGCGTAGCCGATGTCGCTAGAGCTTACGGTGTTAGCGTTGTAGCTGACGGGGGGGTTGAGAAGCCTGCTGACGCAGTTAAGGCCCTAGCGGCTGGAGCAGATGCTCTAATGTTAGGCTATCTTTTCGCTGGAACCGATGAGGCTTCGGGGGCTCTCGTCGCCAAAGAGGGTCGTTGCTTTAAAGTGTACAGGGGTATGGGTAGTAGGGGAGCTTTAGCTAGTGGCTCAGCGAGATATGGAGAGTTTAAACGCGTACCTGAGGGTGTCGAGGGACTTGTTGAGTGCCGTGGAAGTGTAAGAAATGTTGTTGAGTGGATAATAGGCGGGATTAAGCAAGGGATGGGTTATGTTGGAGCTAGGAACATACGTGAGCTACAGGAGAAGAGTATCTTCGTGAAACTAACGCCCTCAGGTGTACGGGAAAGTGGTCCTAGAGGACTATATGAGGTGAGGTATTGATGGGTGTTATTGAGGTCTCAGAGCTTCTCGACCACGGAGTGCTCCGGAGGAATGTCAAGATTCCCTACAACGGGAATGAAGATTTGTACTTTGTGTCTGCGATTGCACCAGGTTTTAGTGACGCGCATGCTCATCCACAGGTCGTTGACGTCGGTGAGAAGGGGGGGTGGAGGCATTCCTATGAGTGGCTCGAGAATAGAAAGCTGAGGGTTAACGAGGCTGGTATTAGAAGGGACAAGGAGCTTTCCTCTCTTCTCACAAAGGCTACTCTTCTAAAATCCTTGATGGAGGGGGCTACACTTATAGCGGTAACGGGAAGTCTTGAAGGGAATATCTCCGCTATACTATCGCTTCCAGCTACGCCACGAGTGGTCGTCCTCCCAACGGTAATGGATCGGGAGGGCTGGAGTACTCCGGAGAGAGTTTATGCAGAACACGTGAAATACCTTTCAAGGTGGGATGGATACTTCAATATGGGCTTCTTCGTACACTCGCTTCGAAAGACGGGCAAATCTTTTCTTGTCGCCTCGTATAAGACGGCTATCAAGCTTGGTGTTCCTTTCGCTATTCACTTATCAGAGGGCGTGGACGAGACTGAAAGTTTCATAGAGGTGATAGGTGAGCCTGCAGGGAACGTGGTAGCCGTCCATTGCCTTGAAGGCGCCGAGAAGTGTAAGAGGTTCGGGTTTAAGGTTGTTCATTGTCCAACTTCTAACCTCTACCTTTACGAGCGAACCCTGAGAGGTCTCGGACTTTTCGACGCTTTGGGTAGTGATTGGCCGCTTGTAACTGGAACTATAGCTAAGACTTACAGGGATGCTGTGGCTGTCCACGGTGCTAGCTACGAGTTACTGCAGAAAGCCACGCTCGGGGGATACAGGGTCTTCGGAATGAAGACTTCGGGAGATATTGTTGCCTTCGATGAGAACCTCGACAAGGTGATGAGGGGCGAATTGAAACCCAGGGCTGTAGTCGTTAACGGTAGACTTGTTGTTTATGAGAATGTTATGATTGACTTGAACTTATCGAGTCAAGATATTGAAAAGGTTAAAGAACAGGCTGTGAGGCTTGCCTTTGAGCAGTATGGAATCTAGGAAGAGCGTTGTAGTCCTGGACTTTGGGGGCCAGTACGCACATCTTATCGCACGCCGTATCAGAGAACTCAACTTCTATTCTAAGCTTCTGCCCTACGACATATCTCTAGAGGATTTACAAAGGTCAAATCCTGCTGCTGTAGTATTCTCAGGGGGGCCTGCAAGTGTACTTGAGAAAGACGCTCCCAGGCCGAGAGAAGAAGTTGTCTCGTTTCTGTTAAGGAATAAGATCCCAATCTTAGGTGTATGTTATGGACACCAGCTTATAGCTAGCTTTTTTGGGGGAAGAATTGCCCGCAAAGAGAAGGGGGAATACGGCTCCAGTGTCCTGAGGGTAGTAGAGAAGAACGAACTTTTCCTCGATACCCCCAGCATACAGCGTGTCTGGATGTCTCATCGGGACTCCGTGGTAGAGCTTCCTTCTGATCTTGTAGTCCTTGCATCTACCGATTACTCGGAGGTAGCAGCTTATAAACATCGAACGCTACCCGCTTACGGTGTCCAGTTTCACCCTGAGGTAAAGCACACGGAACATGGAAAAACTATCCTCTCAAACTTTCTTAGAAGAGTTGTTGGTCTTACACCGAACTGGTTTATCGAAGACGAAGCCATGCATATCATTGAAGAGATGAGAAAAAACATTAAGGGGAAAGTGCTCCTAGCCGTAAGTGGGGGTGTTGACTCCTTAACAACAGCCCTCATGCTTCAAAAAGCCATTGGAGGCGAGAATCTATACCTAATCCACGTTAACACCGGCTTACTCCGAGAGAATGAAAGCGAACGTGTCCTCGAAATCCTCAAGAAACTCGGCTTCACAAACGTTCACTATGTTGACGCCAGCAAGCTATTCCTAGAGAGACTCAGAGGAGTTACTGATCCGGAGGAGAAGCGGAGGATAATCGCCAAGACATTTGCAGAGGTCTTCAAGGATAAAGCCCTACAGCTCAGCCATACTGTGGGCGGTTTCAAATACCTAGCACAGGGAACCATTTATCCAGATCGTGTGGAGAGTGGGGCTACCGGCAAAGCTACAGCCAAGATAAAGAGTCACCATAACGTTGTGATGGAGGCTATCCCTGGGCTGGAGCTCGTGGAACCACTGGCGGAATTCTATAAGGATGAGGTTAGGCGTATAGCTGAAATCCTCGGATTGCCAGAAGAACTTGTGAAGCAGCACCCGTTCCCGGGGCCTGGTTTAGCCGTGAGGGTTTTAGGAGAGGTTACAGAGGAAAAGCTCAAAATCCTACGAAAGGCTACTATGATAGTTGAGGAAGAGTTTAGAAAAGCAGGTCTCTATGAGAAAGTGTGGCAGGCTTTCCCCGTACTACTCCCTGTGAAATCCGTAGGCGTGAAAGGCGACGTTAGAAGCTACGAGTATGTGCTCGCCCTCCGCGTGGTCGAAAGCGAGGACGCGATGACGGCTAGCTTTGTAAAGCTTCCCTGGGATTTTCTTGAAAAGCTGGCCGAGCGCCTTGTAAATGAGGTTGATGGGGTTAATAGGGTTTTATATGACATCACTCATAAACCGCCTGCGACTATTGAGTTCGAGTAGACCTTATAATGGTGTGTCAGCCTTGTCACCAATCCTCACAGATCGGGATTGGAGTCACTCATCATCCATTTATTTGATAAGCGGGACCCTATAATTGTTATCATGAAGCCACGAGATTCTTGGTAACGGTAGAAGAGGGTAAGAGGGCCTCAGGTCCCTTCTCGTCAAGTACGCGCTCGAGCTCACGCACCCTTGCCTTGACATACATTAGAAAAGCCTTGAAGAGTATTCTTACAGGAAGATACTTTGGCGAGCGCAGGTACATGTTGAAGGCTATGTCTTCTCCCCAACGTAGAGAGTGGTTTAGGGCACGCCACATGACCTCTAGGTGGGCCTCAGTGATCCTATCCCTTATGAAGCCCTCCCTATCTTTCAGGTATCCTAGCGGGACAAAAAACATGGGCACTATAAGGCTCCGGTAGTCCTTTATGTTATCGATTAGCTCGCTAGTCTCTATAAGATCCTCCTCCGTCTCTCCAGGAACCCCCAGTATAAGTGTTAAGGCTGGAACTATCCTATTGTCGTGCATTATAGCTAGGGCGTCCCCTACGACCTCATGCCATTTTTCAATGGGGTAGGGTGCCGCTTTCCCGGGCATGATTATCCTGGCCAAGCGTCGACTCCCAGTTTCAAGCCCCACTTGCACACCTAGCCAGTCCTGGTGCTCGTCGTACAATATTTCTGTAAGATTAGTGATTAGCCTGTACTTCTCCTCCGCGTACTTTACGCCTGCAAGCGTCACATGACTCCAGGCAACTGTTCTATAATACTTTTTCACAAGGGTGTGCAGTTTTAGAATAGCATCAGGGTTCGGCTCGATGCCCCTCGCCCCATATAATAGGACATCCTCTGAGTGAATCACACCCGAGCGTATCCCTGCTTTCACATTTACTTGAAGCTCTTTTTCGATCTTCTCCAACGGGTAGTACCTAACAGGTCTAAGGGTTACTGGGCAGAACCTACACCTTCTAGGACAACCCCTCATTATCTCGACAAAGCCATTAACACTTGCACCCTTTATCTCCGGAATCTCATCTATACTGGGAGCGTCCTCTGGACCCACGTAGAGGTATGCTGGGAGCTCCTCGCCTTCAAGAGCCTTCCGGGTTATGTCTACAATTACTCTTTCCGCCTCCCCATCTATGACCGTGTCCACCCCGAACTCGCGCCAGTACTCTGTTCTCCATAACCACTGCCAGGCTGCTGGGCCACCCGCTATTATTTTTAAGCCGTTGCGCTTAGCCTCCCTTATGCTCTTTTGCCTCATAAGCCTCTTGAAACTCCTTGAATTAACAGGCTCTTCACCCGTTATTGCCCACCACTCAACACTCGGAGAGTTCATCGCAAAGTAATCGTGATGCCCCACCATGAGGAGCCTAGCGCTCTTAAGATACTTGTCCAGGTGGTCAGGATCTATGATGGCAGCATTGAAGCCCGCCTCTTGAAGCTTTGCCTCTATTTTCCTAAGACCATAGGGCGCCTCGATGGGTCGTCCAAGTCTGTCCACTTTAGGCTTTGGCGCGCTTAGCCACATCCAGGCCCGCTCCGGTAGTCCCACAGGCGGAGCTGTGGTAAAGAAGCCTAGAAACTCCTTCCTGTGATGGTTTGTCATCATAGTCCTATCGGTTGTTATTACTACGTCCAGCATCCCGCATCACCCGTACCTCAACGGTGAGGAAAGACGCCTCTGCCAACGCACCTCGCACAACCTCAGCGGCACCTGCAGGATCCTGTGCGGGCACGTACAATATTATCTTCCTGTAGCCGTTCCTCCTTGCCTCCCTAATTACACGATATGCCTCGCTACTAGTCCTCACCGTTGCCTCAAACTCCATGGAGGCTCGCCTCGAAGGTGCTTATAACACTAGATATCTCAGAGTCTAAAAGGCTCAGGCTGTCACCGTGTTGTGGAAAGCGCCTTGAAAGTTCTCGGATTCTATCCCGAGCAGATCTCAGCATCATGAGGTGGGACTCTGCCACTAGCCTAGGAAGCGTTAGTGAGGGAGAGTAGTGATTTCTTCTACCACTTTTCACCTTATGGACTAGCCTGTGACTCTCAAGCACTTTTAGGGCAGCGGATACTGCAGATTTACTGTAACCCGTCATACTTTGAATTTCACTACAATTGAGAGGCCTCCTAACAGCATATAGTAGGGCCAGTATTAAGGCACTGGACCTAGGCAAGTTTAACGGTGCAAAAGTTGTCGAAAGGATGGAAAGGATCTCCATGAGAAATGTTAGCTGCATATTCATGAGAACCACTAATTCCACAGAAATCTGGAAATACAAAAAATTTTGTTTTTAATGAAGGTTATTTATTAGGAAAGAGCTATAGGTGTCTAAGGTGCTCTACATCACCCGCATAAAATACGTGAAGCTTACCATCGGACTCGACTAGCAGTGCTCCTTCCTCGTTTATGTCTAATGCCTTCCCGACGATTTCTACTCCCTCCTCAATTTCCACTCTTACATCGCGACCAAGAGTAGCTGAGAGGGATCTCCACTCGTCTAGAACCCTAGCCCCTTCACCATCACTTATAAGGCTGATTGCGCGGTAAAGCTCGCTTAAAATCTCCACTAATAGCTTGTCAGGGTCTACCCATCTGGCAAGATACTCCTTAAGCGAGACAGCACGTGATATAAGATCATGTGGAACTTCATTGTTAACATTGACTCCAATACCCAGGATGACGAGGAACCCGGAATCAAGAGTTTCAGCCTCCAATAGTATGCCCCCAACCTTCCTGTCATCCAGGAGTATATCATTGGGCCACTTAACAAGAGCCCTCAGCCCCGTTACCGATTGAATTGCTCTAGCTACAGAGGCTCCGGCTGCGAGACTTAGTATTCCAAGGTTCGCTGTTCCATGCTTAAAAGCAAGGCTAAACCAAAGACCACCATTAGGAGCATGCCACGGCCTACCTAGCCTGCCTCTAGCACTCGTAATTTCCCTACATACAACGAGCACAGGTTGTGAACTGTTAAAGAGACCCTTGGCCAGCTCCTGTGAGGACTCCTCGCATCTCTGGAACAAAAACATTTTAAGACCAGGCCACACGTTTACCAGCAACTCTGGCAGAGATCTCTCTAAATTGTTAAGCATAGCATCACGACCCTTGTTCACGCGTACAATACAACACACCAAAAAACATTGCTTTTCACAGTGAATAAGATCTCTCAAATCCCGTGAGTACTACAAGCCTCTAGCGAGAATACTCAGATTCATGAGAACTCTGGACGCGATCACGTTATAGGTCGCTAAGAGAAAATCGAAGACTTTGAGGAATTACAAAGCGTTGTTGGAATTCTGTCCGTTGCTCTTAAGCCTTATTAGTTCACTTATTCCTTTTTCTAGGTCTATGGTCGGCTGGTAGCCGAGCACACTCTTGGCCTTTGTTATGTCTGCATAGCTGTATCTTATGTCCCCGGGTCTCGGCGGGTAGTGCTCTACCCTGCAGTCAGGACATGTTAGTTTTTTTATGAGCTGTGCCAGTTCGAGTATGGAGACAGGCTTCCCGTACGCAATATTGAACTTCTCCCCGTAAGCTTCCTTCTCTAATGCCAGTTCTACGGCTTGGGCGACATCGTAGACGTGTACAAAGTCTCTGGTCTGGAGACCGTCGCCGTATATTATGAGCCTTTGGGATTCAAGTGCTTGTTCTATGAACCTTGAGATTACTCCTGCGTATGCGCTTGATTGTCCTGGACCATAAACATTGAATAGGCGTAGGACCGTGTATCGAAGCCCTTGTCTTGCGAGAAGTTCTAGTATTTGCTCGCCGAAGAGCTTGCTTAGACCATAAGGAGAGATAGGTTTTGTAGGGTGTGCTTCGTCTATCGGGAGTTTGACAGGCTCGCCGTAGACTGCAGCCGAACTAATGTATATCATGCTGGCACCCGCTTCAAGACATACTTTTGCGACTGCGAGAGAGCCCATCACGTTGTTGTCGATGTATACTTCGGGGTTCTTCATCGATTCCTCAACACTGATGTAAGCTGCAGCATGAACCACGATGTCTCCTTTCGAGACAAGTTTCTTTAGAAGAGCTACGTTCCTTATGTCCCCTCTGATTAAGGGGACATCTGAGGAAGAAAGCCTCTGGAGAGCGAACTTTGTTGAACGTTCCAGAGAGTCTAGGACAATCACGTCGTACCCTTTCCCTTTCAGGATAAGAGCTACGTTATGTCCGATGAAGCCGGCACCACCGGTTATCAATACTTGCATAACTTGCCGTGTTCTAAATCTGAAGACTTTATTATTATATTAGTTTTGTATTTTTCAAGTCAGTGCTCCTCCTCGCTGATAACTCTCTTAATCTTCTTTGCGACGCTGTCGGGTAGCGCTTCATCTTCTACTCTGCGCGTGAGAGGACGCGTCAGCGTTAGCCCCTGGCCATCGACTATGGATATTTCCCAGGCTCTTAGATCATGAGGGGTCTGTCGCATCTTCTCTACGATCAGGTAGCGTGTCAGTGTGCCGTTTATGATACGCCTCTTGAAGTGAATTATACCGTCTGCTATGTGTTCTAGACCCCATCCAAAGGCTCCTCCTGTAGTAATGGCGTACTGTGATGTCGCGTAGACCGTGTAGTCCCATTTTGCCAAAACCCTCTTCACGAGGTAGCTTTCCTCGCGAGCCTTTACAGGTGCTCGGAGCCAGAAGGCACTCATAGAGTCGATTACCAGCCGCCTGGCCTGGGATCCCAGGAGCTTCTTAGCTTGTATCACCTTGTCAAGCATTTCCTCGACCGTTACCAGGTTTAAGGTCCACTCGTCACTGGTGGCTCTCATCAAGGCGTCTATTATTATGAGTCTGTTCTCCCGTAACGCCTTGTCGAAGTTCATGTTGAACTGCGAGGCCTGTCTTACTATGCTCTCCCTGCTCTCCTCGGTGGTTACATAGACAGCTTTCTCGCCTTTTAACAGGCCAGCGTTGATGAAGTGGAGACAGGCTATTGTCTTGCCTGTTCCAGGCATCCCGACTAGCGCAACGAAGAAGCCCTCGGGTATGCCACCAGCTAGAAGAGAGTCAAGTGATGATATGCCTGTGGAGAGCCTCTCCAAATCGCTTCATGTATCGAATTGGGTTAGATGGATAAAATGTTAACTTTCAAGAAGAGGAAGCGGGGAAGTCTCTCTAAATTCTATATAGTTTGAGCCGAAAATAGATAGTTTTATATATTCGTGCCCGTTTCTTTGTAACGAACAAAAATGGCCGAAAAAGTATTCAAGGATAGAAAGATGCTAGGCATAGTTGCTGCAGTGATTATTCTGATAGGCATCTTGGCTTTCATACTCACTGGAAGTAGCCAGAGCCAGGAGCCTGCTATAACTGAGAATGTTCTCCTGGTTGGAAGCGGTGCCACCTTCCCACAACCCCAGATAAATGCATGGATCCAGGCATTCACAAAGAAGTATCCAAACGTCAAAATAGAGTATGGTGGTGGTGGCAGTGGAAAGGGTCAGACTGACCTGTTACAGGGAGTCGTAGACTTCGCGGGAAGCGATGTTCCAATGAAGACTGAGAATTGGGAGCAGGCCAAGGCGAAGTATGGAAAGGTGTATCAGATACCATGGATTTCGGGAGGAGTTGCCTTTGTCTATAATATACCTGAAGTAGGAAGTAAAAGGTTAAAGCTTTCTCGTGAGGCCTTAGTAGGAATACTCCTTGGAAAGATAGAATACTGGGACGACCCCGTAATAAAGAAGGATAACCCAGATCTAAACCTCCCCCATCAGAAGATTATATTTGTGCATAGGAGCGAGGCTAGCGGAACGACTAATATAGTTACGGCCTATCTGTCCCTTATCTCACCTGAATGGAAGGAAAAAGTGGGCAGTGGCTTGACCGTTAAGTGGCCGCTAGACGCCGTGGGTAGAGGCGTCGGAGCACAGGGCAACCCTGGCGTGGCACAAAACGTAAAGGCAACCCCGTACTCCCTTGGCTACGTTGAGCAGGCTTACACGAAAGGACTTCAAGTCGCCTTGATCGAAAACGGTGTAGGTGAATACGTCGACCTCACGCCTGAATCTGTGTCAAAGGCGCTCTCAGGGCTCACTATACAATTCGATCCAGCCGAGGATATAAGCAAGATAGACCTGCTATCCAAAACACTTAACGTGAAGGCGTCAGGTGCTTACCCAATTGTTTCGATGAGCTATGTCATAGTCAAAGACCCCGCACAATATCCGACAGCGAAGGCGAGGGCCCTTGGCGCCTTCCTGAAGTATGTCTTCACTGAGGGCCAGCAAACTAGCAGTATAATTGAAGGATACGCGCCCGTAGGGGGAAGCTTTGTAAAGGCCGGATTAAAGGTAGCCGAAGAGCTATTAGCTCGCAAGTAAAATATATAATTATTTTTTATATCTATATTTTCTCTTTTCTAATGACGATAGTTTTATATCACTATATACGGGTTATAGGTCAGAGGAAGATGAACATACACGACGACCTGAATTTGCTCTCACTTCCATTCTTAGTGATAGTGCTAGCCATCGTGGTTGGAGTATTCCTAGTACTTTTAGCGAACTCTATGACAACCTTCACTAGGGAGGGTATAAATTTCCTGATCGGCTCCAACTGGTCCCCCTCATCTGAAACATATCAAATCCTACCAGCTCTAACCGGGACCTTCTACACCTCTGTGATAGCCGTGCTTTTAGCTCTTCCCATCTCTCTTGGCCTTGTGGCCTTCACTTACGAATATATGCCTATAACTATACGAGAAACGATAAAGAGTTCCCTCTACTACGCAGCAGCCATACCCACGGTCGTTTACGGTATATGGGGTCTCGAGTTCGTCGTGCCCGCTGTCAGGAAGTTCATTGAGTTTTGGGGTTTAACGGCTTCACCGACTGGACAGTCCATACTGGCCGGCGCGATAGTGCTAGCCTTTATGAACATCCCATACATGTCTTTGATTATAAGCGAAGTATACGGTAAAATCCCGTTCACCTACATCGAGGCCATGCACAGCCTTGGCGCTCTCGGCTATGAGAGGCTTCGGATTAAGTATGGGATGGTCAAGGGAGCCGTCCTAGGAGCCTCGCTGCTTGTCTTTGGAAAGTGTGTGGGTGAGACCACGGCAGTATCAATGGTAGTGGGGAACTCATTTAACCTTGCGCTTTCCCCTCTCATGCCGGGCATCACGATCTCTAGCCTGATAGTGAACTACGTCTCAGAGACGTCACTCTATAACTACATGACGGGCGCGCTCTTCGCCGCAGCACTCGTTATGCTCGTTTCTAGTAGCTTGTTCATACTCCTGGGGATGTGGGTTGCCAGGAGACTCGTGATAGGTGGTGGTGAGTGGGGAGGATAAGATATATTCTCGATAAAGTCTTCCTATTGCTGGTCACTCTAGGGACAGCCATGCCTGTTCTTGCTACAGGGCTAATAGCTGGAAGCTCCATTTATTGGAGTTTTAAAGCTCTACTATCGGAGGGGATGGGCTTATTCATTAAGCCACCGGGTATGCCGGGGGGCTCCGAGATAGGAGGGCTTGGACCCGTGATTCTAAATACTATTTTCATAACAGGGCTAGCCATCACGTTCGCGGCACCGCTAGGTGTGGTTGTCGGAGTCTACTTGAGCGAGAACCGCAACGGAAAGCTCTCTAAAATTGTGAGCCAAGCGGTCCAGATGATATCTGAGATGCCTACGATAGTTATAGGGCTCTTCGTATTCAGTGTCGTATGTCTCCCGCTCGGCGGTTACTCGATGCTGGCTGGCGCTGTAAGCCTAGCTATAGCAGCACTACCATATATCGTGACACAGGTGCGTGAAACCCTTATGTCTATTCCTTCGACTTACCGGGAAGCAGCCTACTCGCTTGGTCTACCGAGATGGAAAACCGTTTGGTTCTTATTAGTGCCTATGAGTAAGAGTGGGGTCGCCTCCGCGATAATGCTTGGCTATATGAAAGCTCTAGGGGAGACCGCACCCGTTCTTCTAACTGCGGGCTTCGCCCTCTACGGCTTCTACGGGCTACTGGGACCCTCGAATACCGTCTCTCTCTTGATTTATAAGTTCGCTCAGACACCCTATGACAATTACAGGATTTTAGCTTGGACTGCATCCGCTATCCTACTACTTGGCTCTCTCTCCCTTTCCTACTTAGTTAGAAGGGTTGTTGGTGAGGTGAGATACGCATGAGTAGTGTTGCAGTTAGGCTTTCGAACTTGAACGTGTGGTTTGGTGAGAGACAAGTCTTGTTCAACGTTAATCTGAGTGTTCCCTTGAACACCGTGTACGCTATTATGGGGCCATCAGGTAGCGGTAAGTCAACTATACTCCGAGTGATAAACAAGCTTATACTGCTTAGACCTGAAAGCAGAGTCGAAGGAAGGGTTGAGGTGATGGGCCTAGACATTTACGGTGACTCGGTCAGGCCTGACCAGCTCGCGAGGCTTACGGGAATGGTTTTCCAGACACCAAACCCCTTCCCACACCTCAGCATCTACGATAACGTGGCTATCGGTCCAAGGCTACACAATACAGTTAAGAAATCTGAACTCGATAGCCTGGTTAGGTGGGCTCTCGAGAAGTCTGCTTTATGGGACGAAGTAAAGGACCGCCTCCGAGATCCAGCATCCACGCTTAGTGGAGGGCAACAGCAGCGCCTCTGCATAGCGAGAGCTCTCGCTTTGAAGCCCAGGATACTACTGATGGATGAACCGACGGCAAACTTGGATCCAGTAAACGCTGCTAAAATCGAGGAGGTTATAAGGGAGCTTTCACGTGATGTCACAGTGATCATCGTAACACATGACCCTGGCCAGGCGAGACGGGTTGCTAACCGTGCCGCCATATTATTCATGGGGAGGCTTGTAAGAGAGGGGCCGCTCCACTCGGTATTGCATGACTCGTATAGCCAGCTTATCCAAAGGCTGACTGAAGAATACGCTGTACAGAGAGGAGTGAGTGATTAGAATTCGTATTCTTTACCTGTCTCTCCATCCACGCGGTAGCCGGGGAACTTTTCGATGTCCTCGCCCTTGAGGCTTTTTACTCTCTCGAGAAGCCTAGCTACCTTGGGTTTTTGAAGGGATTCCTTGCTGACAATTAAATCGTATCTCTCCCATGCGAGACTTGTGAAGCCTAAGCCATATTTTATTGCGACGTATCTCAAAGCAACACCAACATCAGCCACGCCGCTAGCCACGATGTGGGCTACTGCTTCATGCGTTTTAACCTCGAACGTGTAGCCCTTTAGTTGTGCTTTAAGCTTGGAGGATGTTATACCCCTCCGCGCGGCCTCATCTTCGAGGAGTTTATCGATGAGAACCCTGGTCCCGCTGCCAGGATTCCTGTTGACAAAGCTTAAGCCCTTGTCGATCACCTCGGAAATGGACCGAACGGGTTCTTTTTCCTTCCGGTAAACGAGGCCCTGCTCTCTGAGATATCCCCTTATGAGGATGACTTTGTCAATGCCATAGCTTTTTACGTATGGAATGTTGTATTCGTTGGTGGCGGGGTCTAAGAGGTGGCTCCCCGCTATGTCCGCTATACCGCTCTTTACGGCTTGCAAGCCACCCGTACTCCCTACATTGACGAGCCTAGCAGATGCCCCTAATGTCTCGCTTACAACCTCTTGGAGAAGAGGATCGTGGCTACCGATAATGTTTACCTCTGGGCGCCTCGAGAACGGGTTTAAAAGTACCTCAACCATAGATCCCGCGGGCAGGTATTCCTGGTCTTCGCGGAGTACTGCGAAGCCATCAAAGAGAGAAATTAAGGAGACCCTCCCACTATGTCCGGGAAGAGGGAAAACCTTCATTCCGGAATACTTCTGGACAAGTATGACGGGTATAAATGACCTTATCCCTGGCTCGTTTCTCAGAGGCAATGCCAGCTCGGCCCTCACAGCCTCGATCGAATGTTCTCGTAATCCTTGGAGCTTAGACACGATTGGGATAAGGTACAAGTAGACTGTTTGCATACACGACATTGGAAAGCCCGGCAGGCCTAGGAGGATCTTGTCTCCGTGGAGAGCAACAACCAAAGGCCTCCCTGGCTTTTCCCTGACACCATGAATGATGATCCCTGGTTTTAGCCTCGACATTGCCCGGTAGGTGTAGTCCTCTAGACCCGCACTTGTACCACCTATTGTTACAACTACGTCGTTCTCCTCCAGTGCCCTGTCTATGTACTCGCCTATCTGAGAGGGATCGTCGAGCGCCCTCTCGTATATCTTTGGCTTTGCACCGAGAAGCTTCATGAAGGCGTAAATCATGTGCGAGTTGGAGTCGTAGATCTGGCCGTACTCGAGTCTCTCGCCCGGGTATTTTATCTCGTTGCCAGTGGGTATTATGCCTACACGAGCCTGCCTGTAAACCCAGACTGTTTTAAGCCCCGTAGCTGCAAGTGACGAAACCAGGAGAGGCGTAACGAGTTCACCCTTCCAGGCTACAACTTCCCCCCTAGCAATGTCTGAGCCAGCCGTGTCGACGTTTTCCCCATGGCTTACGCTCCTGTAAAAGGTAACCTTATCCCCCGAGGCGTGCGTGTACTCCACGGGAACCACAGCGTCTGCCGGATATGGTACAATCGCGCCAGTTGAGACCTCAACGGTTTCACCCGAGCTTATGTGGGGTACTCGAGTCTCCCCTGTCGAAAGCTTCCCCACAAGCTTCAGGGTCTTTGGCCTATCCTCGTAAACCCCGACCAGATCACTGCTTAGAACGGCATACCCGTCGACTAACGCGCGAGTGTAGGGCGGATAGTCTATAAGGGAGTAAACGTTGCGGCTTAGAACACGCCCGACAGACTCCTCCAGGGGGACTTCTTCTTCTCCTAGGGGTTCTAGACGACGATAAGACTCTATTATCTTTAAAACCTCGTCGACCCCCACCAGGTTCCTGTATATTTTTCTCTCACTTGTCACTCATCAACACCCTTGTAGAGATGTACCTTGACGATTTCCCCTTCCTCGTACCCCTCCACCCCCTCCGGTACTATAACGAAGCCGTTGCCCCTAATAAGACTTGCCAGCGAGCCAGAGCCCCCCAGCATCACTGGTTCAGCACAGAGCTCCTCGCCACACTTGTAGACTCTGACTCTAGCAAATCCAATCACGCCCATCTTAACGGTTACTCTACGCGTGAGGCGAGCCTTAACTACTGGATATTCCGGTAGCCTGAGGCCCGCTGCCCTAAACAGGGGTTTAAGGACGACTTCAAGTGTTGAGAGTGCTGCAACTGGTAGACCACTCATAGCTATGAATGGTCTACCATCCTTTATGGCTAGGCAAGCTGTTTTCCCAGGTTGAACCGCGAAACCGTGTACCATATACTCGGGCCTCATTTTCTCCAGAGCCCTCACAGTGAAATCATGGCCACCCATAGATGTGCCTCCGAGCATGATGTTGAGATACGACTCTCCTCTCTTCAACCATTCAAGTATGTCGCCCTCCTCGTCACGCGAGAAATCCACTTCCAATACCTTGAAGCCGTGTTGTTCAAGCCAGGCTTTCACAAACATATGCGTGAAGGGCCTGAAGAAAGACCCGCTTACTATCTCGTCGCCGACGTTTAAAATCCTTGCAGTGGCTTCGAAAACCCGAAGATGTTCTCTACCCTCGAGAATTAACGCCGCTATTGCAGGGGGTGTCACAATCTCTCCTCTCTTTATTATGGGTAAACCTGCATCGTACTCCTCTCCGGGCAATGAGACGTTCTCGTATGGCGCCACGCGCTTCAAGATGAAGACCTTACCTTTGTCCTCAAAGGCATCCTCGACGGGAACTACCGCGTCGGCACCCTCAGGTAGTAGAGCGCCGGTCTCTATCCTTGCAGCCTGGCCAGGTTGTAGGACGAAGTCCACACCTCCTAGAGGTCTTAGAAGTTCTGGTCTCAAATCTAATGGTACGGGAGCACTAGGGGAAGCTGCTTCAACGTCGACTGCCCTCACTGCGTAGCCGTCAACGACACTCTTACCACGAGGAGGAAGCCTGAACGTCGAGTAGACGCTCTCAGCTGAATACCTTCCAAGGGACTGCTCTACGCCTATCGCTATTTCAGGAGGGGGGCGGAGAAGAGGGAGAGCCTCCTTGATGACTTTGGCTACGCTGTGTAGCTCTCTCAAACTCATTCACCACCTTATATGGAAGTCCTTGAATTCTCCCTTGTATTGTTCCCAGTCAACCTTTACTTCTTCAACTCTAGCAAACCTTGGACCCTTGTGAGCCCACTCTATAATCTTTAATACCTTGTCCTCCTCGCCCTCGACTACCGCCTCCACCCTTCCGTCAGGAAGGTTTCTAACCCACCCTGTAACGCCAAGCTGTCTAGCAACCTCTTGCATTGTAGCCCTATAGAAGACTCCTTGCACGTGACCTGAGATTAACAGGTGCGCCCTCACCATTTTTGCCAAGAAACAACACCTAATAATCAATGAGGATATAGGAATTTTAACTTTTACCGGGATTACTGAAATACGATAATATCGATTTAGGGTCAAGAGGTTAGGAGAACGGCTGGCTTCCAGGAGATACGCGAGGTAATCACCCTAGCGTTGAGCCTTTCAAGTATTTCCACAACCTTGTCAACCTTGTCCTCGGGGACCACGGTAAAGACCGTGTCGCCCACCATGGCTTGACCCGCGTGTGGAAAACCCTGGTCTTCTAAGACCTGGTAAGCCCTAGCGACTTTTTCTGTGGCAAGCCTCGTCTCAATGGAGAACTTTTTAGAAATATCGAGCATTTTCTCAACTGTTGGCTCGCGTGCAAGCTCCTCTACAAGTCTCCTGCCCAGCCTGTTTATCTCGTTTAAACTTGTGGACCTCAAGACCGTGCTCTTCTTTATGGGCCCGAAGAACCCAACCACAGCAACGTAGTCTTGGCCTATGGGTATCCTTTCTACCTTGTCGTAGCCAGGTGGCCCTGGCTCAAGAACAATGCAGGCTCCGCCTAATGCTAGGCCCGAGATCGTTCCTAAGCCAGTACCTGCTAAGACCTCGACCTTATGGGCTATGCGTGCAATTGAAGTATAGGTAATTTTTAAGTCGAGAAGTCTTGACGCAGCGAGTGCTACTGCAAGCGAGCTCGCCCCGCTGGTTCCTAGCCCTCCTCCGATTGGAACCTCGACCCATTGTTTGATTATGAAGCCACCTGTATACTTGGCCTGCTTAGCAACTTCTTCTGCTGCCATCCTCGCAACAATGTAATCGCCTCTAATATCATTGAGATAGGTTTCATAGACTCCCTCCTCTGAGAGGCATACCTCTACCATTACACCCTTTTCGAGGGCTAAACCAGCACCCCTAGCCCCGGAACGCATCGGATCTCCTTCGACAACCACTGCCTCGAAAATAGCGGAGAGCCCTGCAGGACTCCAAGCCTTGGTGCATCTCATGTCTAACCACTCTTAGCCAGGCCTAGTTTTTCGAGAAGGTGTATCACAGGAGGCGCCAGTAGGACAATAAAGGGTACCTCCGTGATATATGTCCACAAAAACCATACAAGGGCTGCCCATAGAGGAAGACCCTTCTCACCGGTAGGCAGTAGAAAGAACTGACTATAAAGCCAGACGCCTATCCCTATAACGGCCGAGCCTAGTATTAGCCCTGTGGACCCGGCAAATGCTACTCTAGAGGCCTCCCCCTTATAAATGAGCATGAAGGCAAGCGTCAAGGCTATTGTAAACACTATCGCCAGTGTTGCCGAGAAAACAAAACCTTTGTCTAGAACTCCCAGAGAAGATACCAGGTAAAGAGATGCGGAAACTGCTAGAATCTCAATCAGTGTAAGGGTTAGTGCATTTCTGGTATTCCTAACATAACGATAGACGACGCCAACCGTGTAAAAGCCTAGAAAGTTGGCTGGTACACCCACGGTTAAGCTGAGAAGAGGGTTTCCATGAATCATCATGTCGCTTATAAATATCCCTATTGCGGCCCCTAGACCACCGATGAGAGGCGAGAAGGCGATTGCGAATACAGCCGGAACAAAGACGCTTGGCCAGAACCTCACCGTGCCCAAGGCCGGTGCGAATACTCCAAGATAAGTCAGATAGCCAAGTACCGCGTACAAGGTGGCGTTGACAGCGATCAACGAGACTTGGAGAGACCTTGGAAGATTTTTCACAATGAAGGGAAGAGCTGCGTGCTTATCAAAGTTAAGTTTAACATGCTAAACATTTTATGTTGCACGTGAGCATGAAAACCATCAAAATGTATCTATTGGCCGCAGGGCCTCTAGCCTTCGTCGCGTTTACCCTCGGCGTTCTCGTTTCAGCCAGCCAGAACACGTGGTGGAGCCTAATCAGAAACGCGTTCAGTGATCTAGGTGGACCCAGGGCAACTAATCCCTGGATATTCAACTGGACCCTCATCATCTCGGGAATTTTATACATACTGTACTCTATGGGAGTCTTGGCCTACAGCAGATCACGCCTAGACTCTTTTTCCGCTGGACTGCTCTTCACAGCAGGCATATTCCTCGCGCTGATAGGAGTATATCCGAGCGGTACAAGGCCTCACACATTTGTCTCGACATGGTTCTACATTCAAAGCTTACTTGGAATCTCTGTCCTTGGTTTAAGCTTCCTTTTACAGCGTAAGAGACAGACAGGAATCATCCTACTGGGTTTAGGGGTATCAGCGATCCCCCTCGCATACCTTGTGCATGTGACTGTTGGTTGGCCGAGCGTAGCGATACTCGAGCTAGCTGGGGCTATCTTCATCCTAGCCGCTGCAATAACGCATATGGTATCAGTAATCCTATCGAAGGAGTAAGAACCCTGGTTATCTGATAAAGATTTTTTGTCTTTTAGTCGAATATAGACAACGGTGGGAAAATCAGGTCTACAACACTAGAGTAGCTCCAACACCCTGGGCAACATACTCCATCCATGCTCAAATATTCCTAGGGTGCCTCTAGCACACTCCCTCTCTGTGAAGCGTGAAAGCTTATCGTTCTCCAGGAGAGGGTGATAGTACAAAATCGGGACAGGATCGTCTGTGTGTGCCCTCCGCGTATAAGGAGTCGCATGGTCCGCCGTAACTAGGACCGCGACATCCTTGTTCTCTATCTCGGCTAGGAGAGGTTCAACATAGTACTTGTCGATCGCCTCGATGCTAGCCACCTTAGCCTTGAAATCCCCGTCATGACCCGGCTCATCAGGACCCTTGAGGTGAACATAGACCACATCATTCCTGGCAAGAAGCTTCAAAGTTGCCTCAAGCCTTATCCTGTAATCCGACTCTTTATCGTTTGTTGGAGGAGGGACGGGCTCAACATCCATCTTGAGGACTCGTGCAATGCCTATTTCGACAGGCATCTCTGCCACTGCGCCGAAACGCCGGCCGAACTTCTCACCTATAGGCTGCAGCCTCGGTAGACGGCCTCCAGAGTCCCTCAAGAGTATAGCGTTTGCAGGGGGTTTACCCTCTCTCATTCTCGCATGGTTCACGGGATGATCCTTAAGGATAGAAATAGCCATCTCTGTAAACCTGTTGACGAGCTCTGCAGTCAATCTTGCCTCCTCCGTGTCCTCTAGAGGGTCTGCTTTCGCAACAAAGGGCTGAAACGTGGCCCTAGCTACAGATACATATCCATGCTTAGCGTAGGCTGGATCCGTGTTGTCAACAGCATCACTGAGCCTGTGCGTAATACTGCCTATAATCACCACGGCCCTGTGCCCCACGGTTGCTACAACCCTCGCGTAGCCGTGATGCACGCCGAGATCAAGCCCGTCCAGTGCTTTTGCAAGCTCGTGTGCCTCCTCGCTTGTGAGATTCCGGCCACACCTCCTATCTATAATTCTTCGAGTTTCCGGATCAATTGTAGCGAAGTTTGCACGGAAGGCGACCTCGTATCCTTCTTTGAGAGAAAGACCTGCGCCGACGGCCTCGAGCGGTCCTCGACCCGTGTATTCTTCGTGAGGGTTGTAGCCGAGGATTGAGATTACCGCTGCATCACTCTCGGGGGCGATGCCCCTCCCTATCGTGTACATCAGGCCACCTTTAGCCTCCTTTGCAAGTTTATCTAGCGCCGGATGCTTAGCCACTTCAAGAGAGGTCGGGCCGTCTTCAGGCTTGTCGGCAACACCATCCAGTACAAGGTATATTAGCTTCATATGATGCTAAATCATCATCCGGATTATTAATCCAATTGGTGTTAAGGCTTGTTAGTTACTTTTTCTGTCTGTTCAATGTAGCGAAGCCAGCCTTCCAAAACCCCAGGATCCACCTCCTCTCGGTAGCCAGGCCTAAGAATAACCACCTTATCTATATCGATCTTTTCGCCGAGAACTCTCCCAGATATTGTTATCTCTGAGTACTCGCCGAGAACCTCTTCTAGGATAACCGAGGAGAACTTTAGTGTCAGCCTGCCGCCGGATTCCTCAACGCTGTATAAACCACTTTTAGATGTGAAAGAAAGAAGCTTTTCCTTCGTTATAATCATTGATATCTATGAAAGGGATATATGGAGGACGGTATTAAGGTTTTCGAGAGATTTGTGCTGCCCCGAATAGACCTCGAGCTGGCGAGAAAGTCCATCGTCGAGGGACTGAAAAACTATGTTTTTCAGGTAGCTGGTAAGAAAGGCGGCGTCATAGGTGTGAGCGGTGGAGTCGACAGTGCCGTGGCGGCCCTACTTGCAGCGGAGGCTTTAGGGAGTGAAAACCTGCACCCGGTTATTCTTCCCAGCTTGGCTACTCCTAAGGAGGATGTTGAGGATGCCTTCTTGGTTGCGGAAAAAGCGGGCGTTACACGGGAAAAAGTGGAGGTTATAGAAATCGAGCCTATACTTAGATGTTTCGACAAAGCGTTGGGCCCGATGACGCATATGGAGAGGGGTAACCTAGCGGCTCGCGTCAGGATGTCGATCCTGCACCAGCGCGCATACAAGTACAACAGTATAGTTATAGGTACAGGTGATAAGAGTGAGCTCCTAATAGGCTACTTCACAAAGTATGGCGATGGAGGCGTGGATGTACTGCCGATCGGCGGTCTATACAAGACATACGTTAGGCAAATGGCTCTGCACCTGGGTCTCCCCGAGAGAATAGCGTTTAAGCCGAGTAGCCCTAGATTATGGCCGGATCACGAGGCTGAGAAGGAGATTGGATTAAGCTACGAGATTATCGACGAGATACTATTCGGGTTGTTCGATAAAAGGCTAAAACCCGAGGAGGTTAGCAAGCAAACCGGCATCAGTATGGAGATTATACAGCGTGTAATAAACATGCACCTGAAAACCGATCATAAGCGTAGGCCTCCACCCGTTATCGAGCCGGTGATCCGTTACCTGTGAGCTGCTGATCTATGACCAGGGTTACGGACTTAAAGAGCACGATGAGTAAGGGTGTGAGGAGCACCCTGAGAATAAGGCCGGCCACGAATGGTGTGTGAGGACTTAGAGCGTTGTACATCCAGCCCCCTATTATTGCTCCAATGCTCCAGGCTATCACCGGGGGGATGCCCATGAGCGCGTATACACGTCCTCTATGCTCCTTGGGAACCAGGTCTGCTCTGAGCGTCGAGTAGGCTATACCGTAGAGGGGGCCGCCGAGAGAACCCATCAGCGAAGAAAAGGCCAAGAGTGGCATCGTGTAACTTGTGTGGGGTGGGGTTAAGACGAAGACAAGAAGGCTCAAGGTTCCTAGGATGTGCCCCCATAGAATCGAGAAGCCTCTCCCCTGCTTGTCAGCTATGTATCCTGCTGGAAGGGTAAACAGGAGTCCTGTAACTCCTCCTAGAGTGGCTAAGAGTCCTAGTCCAGTTTTATCCACGCCCAGGTAATAATACATGTAATAGTTTCCTAGGAATGTTACACCTCCCAGAAAGTTTAGAATGACGTCGACTAGTATTAAGTTGGTTATGTGCTGCTTCATTACAGCGAGAGCTTTCCTGTAAGCTTCCACGAAGCCTCCATGATTATCGCTTGTGGGGAGGGTTTCCTCCATGTATCGTAGACGCATCCAAGTTATGAAGAAGCCGACTATGGCGCTAAGCAGGAAACTAAGCCTAACACCATCGACTATCCCTAGAGCGTTTACGGCTGCGGCGCCGCCCAAGGGGGCTACAGAGGAGGCTAGTCCGCTCAGGAAGTTTACAAAAGCATAGGTTCGCCCCCTTGTCTGGAGCATAACAGAGTCAGCTTGTATTCCTTCAAGGGCAGGCTGGTAGAAAAGTGATAGGCTGTTGAGCCCTGTTAAGATAGCGTAGGAGCGCCAGTCGGGGGCAAAGACCATTAAAAGGTAGATAAGGGAAACGAGTAGAGTCCCGATGATTATTATTTTTTTCCTGCCGTGCCTGTCCGCTATATATCCTCCAATTACCCTGGAGGCAGCATTAGCAAGCTGCTGGAAAGACTGTACTATCGAGATATCCTCTGTTGTTGCGCCAAGCCGGCTTACATAGAGCTGTATATATGGGCCTGACATTGCTTGAACAGGCGACCATAATAGCCATCCCGCTGCAAGCACTTTTATGTTCCTGGGGAGGCCCTTAACCTTCGAGAAGACTTCCCGGAACTCTCTCATCATATATACCTCGAGAAATCATAGACACCTAGTCTTAAATTTTATTTAAGTGTACTTGATAAAAACAATGGTTGGAAGTGAAGAGACCCGTGCTCTTGACAATCATTGCAGGGATAATCCTTGCAGGAGTAATCTACTACATCTACACTTCGAGTTTTGAGGACGCAAAGGTCCTTTTATCGCATGCAAAGAGCTCCATTTTGAGCTGGAAGGGCTGGGGCTTCGAGGAACGCATTAATTGCTCGGACACTTACGTCTTCGTTAAGGGTAATGTGAGCTTGGCTACACATGAAATCTCGACAAGCATATCCGTGGTGCCTAAGCAGGGGAGCCCCGAGGCCTACCTCTTCTACTCGAATAAGAGCACCTCGCTTGTAAATCTTGAGGGGGCGTGGATCTCGAGGGGGAGAGGATGGGATGTAGAGGACCTACTAGTATTAAGGCTTCTCGACGTGGCCATGAACTCGACCGAGATATATATTAGAGGGATTCCTGAAGGAAAAGTCATCTTATTCAATTCCACTTGCGGCAAAACATGCTTGGATGTTTTCACCCTTACGGCAGCTCTAACCGAGACGAAGATTTCTAGCCCCTCTGTTGTCTCGGGCAGGATAAAGTTGACCTTGAATGGGCAGCCTGAAAGCCTGGTGGTCGTCTTTAAGGGTGAAAAAGGGGTATGCAGGTTGGAGTATGACCTTATCCCGTATAATGAACAGCCATTAATCATCAAGCCGTAAAGCCTAATTATAGCGGATTTTAGACTAAAAATTTAATATTCTCCAGGTGAGATTCTCACGCTATGAATCTAACGTTTAAAGAGTTGCTGTTCGACTTCTTCAAACTTAAACAAAGTTTGCTATTGATTTGGACCGGATTCTTCGCCTTCCTGGCGGCAAGCAACGTGAAGCCTAACCCTTCTCATCTCGTCCTGACCCTCCTCTCTATGTTTTTTACGATGTCGGGCACAGTTGGGCTTAACATGGTATTGGATGCTGATATAGATTCCTTAATGTTTCGGACTCATAGGAGACCTATTCCCTCAGGTAGACTGAGCAAGCAGGAGGGGGCTCTTCTAAGCCTTCTCGCGGTTGCTATTGGTCTCGTTCTAGGTGTAATGGTCAACTTTTGGGTGTTCTTAGCGGGCCTTTTAGGCTTTACCATAGATATAATCTTGTATACATACCTCCTGAAAAGGAGGAGCCCCTGGAGCACTGTCTTCGGCGGCTTTGCGGGTGGTATGCCAGCTCTGGGGGGATGGGTAGGAGCTACAGGAAGCCTGGACATGCATGGTGTCCTCCTCATGCTCCTTGTAGCCGTTTGGAGCAACCTTCACATATGGACTCTCGCAACGTATTATGTCGAGGATTATAGGAGAGCAAGCGTCCCGATGCTTCCCGTAGTAATGGGCGAGAGAGCCGGGGTTTTAGGCTCCATTACATCAGCTATCATAGTGGGTCTGATCGTATATTCCCTTTATACTCTAGGCGTCTTAACAACATATGGGTTCCTCCTATCTATAGTTCCGCTCGTGATCGTGCTCTTTTATCTAACGAAGGGATTAATGACAAAAGAATACAAGACCTGGTCTTACAAGGCTTTCAAAATTGCCAATATGTTCATGGCTATAGTGTTTCTAGCGTTAATATTGCGATAAGGATTCATGCCTTCATTGCCTCCGGTTAGAATCTAATAACAAGGCCGAGAGCCAAGCCCAAAATATACCATATGGCGAAGTCTTGTACCAGCTTTGCCGTCATAGGGTCTGCCGCGGCAGGAATCTCTTTTTGGAACATCTTCACAAGTCTGAAAGCACTCGGGAGTGTTAAGATGGGGAGAAGCGCGGTTAAGGGTACTAGTCGAAGAGCCGTCAACACGACAAGAACCATATATGCTAGATACACTTCAAAGTAGGCGAAGAATCTTAACCCCTTTTCACGGCCGAGCAGAACTTCAAGGGTTGTGGCCCCCCGGCTTTTGTCGAACTCTATGTCCCTCAGGTTGTTTGCGGTAAGAACAGCAGCCACTAGCAAGCCTATTGGTATGCTTGCGAGGACCGGTTGTAGGTCGAGAAGGCCCGTCTGAACATAATAGGTTCCAAGCCACATGAGTGGCCCCCAGCTCAGAAAGACTGAGAGTTCTCCAAGAGCCTTGTACTTCAAGCCCAACAATCCGGAGTATCCTATCACGAAGAACACGCCGGAGAGTGCAAGGAGGATTACTATGAGGGTTCTATAGATTGCAAGTATAAAGGCGAAAAAGAGCCCGGCGGCTAAAAGTGTGAGAGCAAAATTCCTGAGCTTTTCGGGGGTTGTAAAGCCGGTTATAAGGGGGTGGGGGCGATACTGGGTTGTAGGCGCTCCTGGGATGTCAACGCCTCGTTTCGTGTCGTAGTAGTCGTTCAACACGTTTGCCGAGGCATGTAGCAAAGTTACCCCTAGAAGTGTCGCTATGAAAAATGGAAGGTTTAGGATACCTGTCAGGTAGTAGGTGTAGACCGTAGCGGCTGTGATAGAGGAAGCCGTCATGACAAATGACCAGGGTCGGGTCGCTATGAACCAGGCTCTAAGGTTCTTCATACGACATATTCTTGCTGAAAAAACTTATATTTTCATCTATTAGATTATTGTATTACCAAAACATATTATAATGAGTTAAGCATAAATAAACGGATATAGGATGTTATGCGATAACCATGCACATCCCCGACGGATACCTTGACCCCTTAACGTGCGCGGTCACCTATCTTATTTCTCTGGCCGTAGGCTTCTATGCGTTTAAAAAGGCCAAGCATGCTCCCGAGGAGACTAAAGCCCTACTACCTGTTCTTGCTGCAGCGATCTTCGTCGCCCAGATGCTGAACTGGCCTATACCTGGAGGCACATCATTGCATCTTGTAGGCGGGGCTCTCGCCTCAATCCTCGTGGGGCCCTGGCTAGCTTACCTCGCAATGGCTCTCGTACTGTTGACACAGGCGCTAATATTCCACGATGGGGGTATCACAACCCTCGGAGCAAACATTCTCAACATGGGGGTGGTAGCCGTGTTCACAGGTTATTTTGTCTACAGGCTTGCCCCGGAGAAATATAAGGTCATAGCGAGCTTTCTGGCGGGCTGGCTTAGCATAACTTTAGCAGGAATTGTATGCGGGGTCGAGCTGGGGTTATCCTCGAGCTTTCTTTATGGGCTAGGAATCACTGTTCCAGTGATGGGTGGATGGCACGCTGTTCTAGGTGTTGTTGAGGGGGCTATAACCGCTGGTGTATACGCCTATCTAAAAGCCAGGCATCCCACCCTTATCAAGGGGTGATTAACTTGAGTATGAGAGAGTATTTCATAAAATATAAGAAGGCTTTTACCCTTATCGGCCTGCTACTCGTCATTAGTCCAATTTTCGGAGTGTATTTGGCAAGCCTAATCGGGTATCACGAGCCCCTCGACATCGCCGCTAGTATGCTTGGCCTGAACGAGACTACAGAGGAGATAAACTGGACACCCTTGCTCGACTACACCGTGCCCGGTCTCCCTGACTGGCTAGGATATATCGTTTCCGGTGTCATAGGCGTGCTTGTCGTTCTTGTCTTAGCATTTGTTTTCCTTAAGCTGACGAGGTTGTAGGGTTGAAAGCTAAAGATATTGTTTTTTCCCTGACCGCAAGGATTCTCGAAGAGCTTTCGAGCAGTGAGACATCTTTGAGCTACAGCAGTTTAGTTCTCATTGCAGGCTTACTGCTCACCGCTGTGTCCTCCTTTTCAAACTCCTTGCTGGCGCTTGCCGCGGTAGTGGTTTTTAGCGGTGTTCTAGCCTTTGCGTCTAGGAAGGAGAAAAGTTGGCTTATAGTCACAGTAATCTCGGCCTTATTCTCCTTTATTGTTTCCTTTCCAGTCTACGTAAGTCCACAGCTTAACTTCAAAGGCTCTGTTGACGCAGCAACCTTCATAGCTAGGGCTACCGCATCGGCTTCAGTCTTCACCGCTTTTTACAGCTACATGGGGTGGCGTGGACTCTTAAACGGGCTGAGGGGCTTGAAAGCTCTAGGAGATATGGGTGAACATGTAGCCTTTACGTTAAGGTTCATACCGCTCTTCGCTTTTAAGGCTGACAAGATGCTTGTTGCACGTGAAGCCAGAGTATTCACGGTGAATAGAGAGCCGACGTGGAGGATCTCACTTAGCATTGTGGGAGACATTTTGGCTGCAAGCTTTATTAAGGCGTATTGGGCCAGACTGGCGTTTACCGCAAGGAACTTTGGAGAGTTGAGAGTAAAGCGAGGATCATACAGGGCAGATTTAGGGGAAATTACAATCGTCGTTTTAGCAGCTATATTAATCGTCGCCTGCTTGGTGTAAATCGTGTTTGGCTGCGAGGATCTCTGGGTGTCACTACCCACAACCGGTGAAGTTTTGAAAGGAGTAAGCCTTGTAGTCAACAAGGGGGAGATAGTAGCTCTTCTCGGGCCGAACGGTAGCGGGAAAACAACCCTCATACTCGCCCTAGCCGGGCTTCTAAACGCTAGATCGGGAAAGGTAACCCTTGAAGGCGTGGAGCTTCGGCTTCAGCTGCCAGAGGCGAGGAGAAGAATAGGGGTTTTGTTCCAGGATCCTGACGATCAATTGTTTAACCCTACAGTGATGGACGAGTTAATGTTCACGCTCGACCAGCTAGGATTGCCGCCCCAAGATAAGGAGAGGAGAGTAAAGGAAGTAGCCTCCCTGCTCAACATCGAGCATATACTTCACAGGCCAGTGTATAGTCTAAGCTTTGGAGAGAAGAGGCGTGTTGCTCTTGCATCGATACTGGTTTACGATCCAGAGTACCTCCTCCTAGATGAGCCCACAGCCAACATTGACCCGGGCAACCTTAATATTATGCTGAAAGTGGTCTGCTCTCTGAGGAAAGCCGGCAAGGGTATACTCCTCGCTACCCAGGCTGTTGATCTAGTCAACAGGCTAGCGAGTAGAGTCTACGTGATGAACGAGGGTAGGATCATATGGTCCGGAGGGCCCGAAATCCCGGAAGAAGTGCTTGTAAGGGCTGGATTGAAAACTGGGCAAGTGGCATGCCAATAAAAAGGCTCAGCTCCACTTAAGTGAAAGCTTGTAAATATATATCTCTTAAGCCTTAGCACAATGTGTGCGATACTATTGTCGCCCTAAAAGATTCTACTGCTTACAAGGTTACTATTTTTGCAAAGAATAGCGATAGGGAGCCCAACGAGGCCCAGTACATAGAGATTATACCCAGGCAAAGACACGAAGAGGATTACGTCAAGTGCACTTATATCTCCGTTCCGCAGGTCAATGAGACATATGCTGTCTTTCTCTCCCGCCCCTGGTGGATGTGGGGTGCTGAGATGGGAGTAAACGAGTTCGGGGTTGCTATCGGGAACGAGGCCGTCTTCACAAAGGTTCCCTATAGCAAGGAAGGACTCACAGGAATGGACTTAGTGCGTCTAGGATTAGAAAGGGCTAAGACGGCGGGAGAAGCTCTCGAAGTCATAACGGGGCTCATCGAGGAGTACGGTCAGGGTGGAAACTGCAGCCGAGAAGGCAAGCTCTACTATCACAACTCGTTCATAATATCTGACCCTAATGAGGCTTGGGTTCTCGAGACTGCGGGAAAATACTGGGTTGCAGAGAGAGTAAAGGATGTAAGAAGCATATCTAACGCTCTCTCAATAAGTAAAGGCTGGGACAGGTGCAGCAGTAGCTTAACCCAGTACGTGGAAAAGCTGGGACGTCAGGAGAGCTTTGACTTTGCTAAGCATTTCTCGGACTTATTCTTTACCACGGTTGCTAGAGGGAGGGAAAGGCATAGATTTACCCAGAGCTATCTCGAAGCGCATAAGGGCTCAATCGACTTCGTAGGAGTAAGCCGTCTTTTGAGAAGCCACACCGTAAACGCAAACTATTCACCGATACGAGGATCGATGCGGGATATATGCATGCATGCCGGGGGACCTACAAGGCCAAGCCAGACCGCGAACTCGATGATAGCACTTCTCTACGAGAAGACGCCAATCATATTCGTCACGGGAACATCCTCACCATGCATATCGCTCTATAAACCTGTCTTCCTCGAGGCTGGTCTCCCCGACCTTGGTCCTAGACCGGAAAATCGCTACAACCCTGAGGCTTACTGGTGGATACACGAGAGGTTGCACAGAAAGTTGCTTGCATCGTACCCGGATTACGCAAAGGACATCAGAAGTGAAATAGAAGCTTTTGAGAGGGAGCTCTTCCAAAGGGCTATGAGGCTACGCGAGGAGTATCTTTACGGCAAGACTACTCGAGAAGACTTATTCAGGCTAACGCAGGAGGCGTTCACTACAGGTAGAATAATCGATGAAAAGTGGACTAAATCTGTTCGGGCGAGACGTAGCTTCAACTTGCTGTTTGAGTTTTACTGGGATAGAGCAAACAAAAGAGCCGGGATTCCCACATAACTCTCAGCGAAAATGACTGCGGAGCACTCGAAACAAAAATATATTATATCTTTTTGAATAGGACTCAAGAGCCCTTATGTGCGTTATCTCGCGCACACTTGTATGTGCCTCTTCCAAAACCTACGTTTTCAACGTGAAAGAAGACTGCATCGACAAAATAGTCGGCCTCATCGAGAAAGAGGGGAAGGTTACAGCAAGGTTTGGCCCCCTAGTTAAAGGGGTATACAGAGACGCTATCGTCACCATCGTTAAGCCGGACAAGGTTCAAGTCATCCTCCAATTTAGCAAGGTGACGATAGACGAGTTCGAGCAACTCCTCAGAAACCTCCAATAACATAGTTTATACAATTGGTTATGGGGGGCGAGACATAAGTGAGTTATTATCCATTCTCGTTGAATTTCACGTAGAGGTTGTAGTTGATGTACGTAGATGGCCAGAGTCCAGCAGAATCCCCCTGTTCACTAGGGATAACTTGAGAAAAACTCTTGAGAAACATGGGATAAAATATGTATGGCTTGGAGACACGCTGGGGGGATACAGGAGGGGGGGCTACGAGTCATATATGGAGACTGAAGAGTACCGTAGGGGCCTGTCCAGACTCGAGGAAATCGCCAGGAGTCACATTGTAGCGGTGCTGTGTGCTGAGCGCCTATGGTTCAGGTGTCATAGGAGATTTATTGCAGAATCACTGGTAAGGGACGGCTTTAAGATTCTCCATATTGTTGAGAAGGGTGTAGTGTATGAGCACTGGAGGAGGGTTTAGGCGGGTCGCAATAGTTGGGGCTGGCCCTGCGGGAGCCTACCTTGCCAGGCTATTAGTTGACGACGGCTTCGAGGTTAAGGTTTTTGAGGGGGCTCCAAGGCTTGCCTCAAAGCCCTGTGGGGGCGGCTTACCATTTAGTGTTGAGAGGGTTTTGAGGGTTCCCGAGGAAAGTGTGCTTGTTAAGGTTAAGGGGTACAAGGTTTACGTTGGTGCAAAAGTTTCCAAGGAGAGTCATGGGAAGTTTTACGGATATATTGTGGATAAGGAGTCTTTGCTTAAATATCTCTTAGAGGGCGTCGAGGTTGTCAGGAAGTGGACCTCGCCTGAGAAACTTCAAGACTTCGACTTAATCGTTGATGCTAGGGGGCATCCGGTTTATAGTGGAAAGAAGGCTCTCGCTCTGCAGGTTGAGGGTATGTCAGAGGAGATTGTCGAGGACGAGATTCAGATTTACTTTTTCCCCGAAATTGTTGGATATGCTTGGGTCTTCCCTACTGGTGATAAGAGAGTTAAGGCTGGTGTTGGTGGGCTAGCTGAGCATGATGTGCTTCAAAGGCTTCTAAACGATTTGATCAGACGTATAAGACTGAGAGAGATAACGGGTGTCAAGGGTAGCCCTATAGCTTCAGGCGGGCTCCTAGGCCATTATAGTGATGGCGTTTACAGGATAGGAGAAGCTTTGGGTGCAGTGATGCCTCTATCAGGGGAGGGCATAAGGCCTTCGATGATAACTGCTGTAGCTCTGCACAGAGACCTCACGGGCCAGGCCAGCTTTAACAGGACTATCTCTAGCTTCGGTCTGGACCTCAACCTCAAGGTACAGCTCGGAATACTTAGATTTCTCGAGGAAAGCCCTCCCAGTGGGAGAGCAGCCCTCCTTGAGAGAGCCCCTCAGGAAATCTTAGAGCGAGTGACAGCTGGAACAGTGACGCTATCCTTTCTAGTAGAGGCTGCAGCCAGGTGGCCGGGATTCTTTTCAAAAATTGCGGGAAAAGTAACGGGACTTAATATTAAACAATTAACGGGAAAGTCGGATTAAACAAGGGGAAAATGCTAGGTAGGCGTTGCTACGACAGCAAAAACGCCGCATGATGAGCAATATTCCCCAATATAGAGCCTAGGGGGTTTGCTTGGAGTTGTTAATGGTTCATAGTCTAGCGTGAATGCCCTCTCATAAACCTTATATCCCGCAGTTTTCAGATACTCCTCGACTTCGCTCAAGGTATATAACCTGGCCATCGAGATCACGGGGTCTGTTCCCTTTTCAGCAATTTCTGCATACATCCTGCCCCAAGGACTATTCTTTTCAATAGACAACAGTACTAGCCTGCCGTTAGGCTTTAGGAGACCTTTAACAGCTACCATCATTTCCAAAGGGTTCTCTAAAAACTCCAAAACAGTCACAGCGTAAATGAAGTCGAGAGAACCAACCCTTAACGGGGGATGCTCGCCGACAGCAAGCACGGAATGCTGACACCTAGACTTGGCCAACACGAGCATCTCAGAGGTAGGATCAAGGCATACTATCTCCCGGTTAAGGGCTAGTTTTTCGGCAAAGACTCCAGTGCCAGAGCCGAGGTCTAACCCGACCCCGCTTGGGAGAAGGAGATTGAGAAGGTTTGCCTCTGATTCGAGAACAGCTCGACCATATGGCGTTTTATACCAGGAGTCGTATTCAACTGAGTATCTGGAGAAGACCTCTATAACCTCTAGGCTCACGTGTAAACCTTATCCTCTCTTGCTCAAAAACTTCACCTTCTGACAGAATAGGAGAACGTATTGTGTATGCTGAAGACGTTTCTATCCAGTTAAATATAACGAACTCTAAAAAACGTAGCTTTAGTTGAGGGCTAAAAGAGTCAAAATTCTATATTAGAAGAATTCTATATTTGATCAGGGTGTGAGAGTGTAGTAGATTCTCTTTCTCTTTGCACCCTTGCTTTCCGTCTTTTGTAGAACAATCTCTCCGACTTCGCAAGTGTTCTTGACGTGCGGTCCACCGTCCGCCTGTATGTCAACACCCGGAATCTCAACAATTCTGATTTCCTCTACTTCTGGAGGGAGGCGGCCGGCTAGCTTTACGATGCCCGGGATTTTGAGAGCCTCATCCCGCTTGAGCCAGTATACCTTAACCTCGAGGCAGCTCTTTAGAATCTTGTTTGTCTCGGAAATAGCCTCGCTCAGTGCCGCTTTCCAGTCATCGACTCCCGTCAAGTCGAAATCATCCCGTGCGCCTTCCGGTTGGATGTGGCCTCCCGTTACGAGTGCACCGTATTTTTTGTAGAGAATTGCGGCTAAGACGTGGCTGGCTGTGTGTAAGCGCATCATCCTGTAACGTCGATCCCAGTTTATTATCCCCTTTACCTTTGTTCCGGTTGTGAGGACTGTAGGTGATGATAGGATGTGGGCCACGTCATTGGGCTCCTCGACAGCCCTAATGACCTCCAACTTGGTTCCGTCGGGGAGAATAAGCCAACCTGTATCCGTGTCTAGTCCCCCGCTGGGACCAGGGTGAAAAGCTGTTTGGTCGAGGTATACTTTCTCGCCTTCTACGCGCGTTATTGTTGCTTCGAACTCACGTAGGTAGCTGTCGATCTGGTATAGGAGCTTTGTCATAGATTTCCAGTTATGGTTAGAACATATTATATGTTTTCTTATCAGTCCGCGGCAATCCGGATCACAGGTCACCGGGGGGCAAGCTTAGTCATCATTCCTTCTTTTAGAGGGGCTTCCTGGTATTAAGTTTTTTCCTGAGCACCGATATTAGACAAGGCCAGTCTAACCAGCTCTACAAGCTTCACTGGATCGTCACCTAGTATTACGAGAGAAGGCTCAAGGTTCGGCAGGTTTCGGTAGTAGAGAGCTAAAGCCTTCGATCCCTCATGTAAGGCCTGCTCTATGGGACACTCTGATGGAACTGCTTTGACCTCGAGTGGGTTTAGACCTATCCGCTCTAGCCCCTTGAGGAGCACTGGTTCTGGCTTGAGGTTTATAGCCGCCCTGAGGTCAGGGTTGTTTCTAGTGGCTTGGAGGATTACCCGTGCAAGGTGCCTTGAGGATCCATAAGATGGCTTGCCGCAGATCCTTGCTCCCTTTGACGTTCTCACTATCCTGCCGTCTAGAGCGGCGACATCCTCTGTTCGGGAAGCGCCTCGCCTGGCATAAGCAATGTTGGCGCCTACCTCGGGTATGAATCTCTCTATATCTTTAATCTTAATCAACATGGTTGCTGCGAGCAGGACTTGTGCCAGCTCAGGGTCTCCAGGCGTGTAGGGGTTGTAAAGTTCTATGAGAGGAGTACTCAGTGGCTCAGAGTACAGTTTAGACTTGTACTCGACTCCTTCCCCCTTACCAACTATGACAGCTAGGGAGGTGCACTGTACTCCTTCGTCTCGACAGACCGCTTCGAGCTCCTGGGGCGAGGAGGTCACTGCTAGAAGTGCACCGTATGTTGGTGCTGTGAGGGGGTCAAAGTCTCTTGGTAGATCCTTATTGGTGGGCATACTTGGGGCTGTAACTTTTATGATGAAGCCATAATGTTTGCTAAGCTCTAGTAAGGCTCCGAGTACGCCGCCTTCCGAGACGTCGTGGAGAAGCTTGACCTGTTCAAATCGCATTAGCTTCAATGCATTCGGGAGAGGGGTCATTTCTTCAAGCGGGATGCTTTTTCCTAGGAGCCAGGCTGACTCTGCTCCTATTGTGCCTATAAGGTATACCTTGTCACCCGGTGATGGGTTAAGCCTTGGTCTGACCCGTTTACCAATTATTGTTGAGACGGCTAAGGGGTACTCGATGCCCTCGTAGCGCGCTGTATGCCCGCCTCTTAACTCTACTTGATACTTCCTGCATTCGGCGACAAAGCTCTTCACCACCTCTTCCATTTCTTCGTCGGTGGTTGAGGGTGGGCCTAAAACGTTGAGTGTCGCATACATGGGTTTGGCAAAGGCAACGGCGACATTCGAGGCAGTGTAGTGAAAGGCGAAGAACCCGAGCGTTTTCAAGGGGACTCCTATAGCTGGATTTGTTGAAACAACCTCTTCTTCACTGAGAGGGTTAGCGTCTAGCTCTGCTCTAAGTCCTACGGTTTCGAGAATTCTACGAAGGTTATCAATAGGAACTTTTCCAAGCTTCATCGAGAAAATACTCAGAAACGTCGTATTTCAAGCTTGGCCCACTACTGGTGCCACGGAAAGGGATAACCTTGCTCCTTCAACTTCTTTAATTCTTCAGCAAGTTTTCTCTCGATCTCCTCCACCTTTACTGTGGGCGGTGATAACAGGAGAGATAAGCCTATAACAAGAGTTACAAGCAAAAAGGATCCCATCGTGACCGCGGCTGTTAATTTGAGGACAAGCATGCTTATAGCTTCACCGGCAAAGAACAGGGAGTAGATAAAGATAGCCCCCGTAAACAACGAGAAAAGCGTTAATATGAATCCTACAAGCCTGTCCTTGTCCACTAGTTGCCACCCCATATCTGCATAAAGTACTCTGTTTCCACGTTAGCTATCTCAGGGCTGTCGATGAGTACACTGGCCTCGTGGTTACGCATCATGGCCATATAGCTCCAGTTATGGGATCCCACTATGACAAACCTTCCGTCAACTATGATTAGCTTCGCGTGAGTCGTCTTGGCTCGTGTATCAAACCTTACCGGGACTCCGTTTGCGAGCAGCCTCCTGTATGTGAGTTCATTGTCATCGATGGTGTTTTCGAGAACCACCTTTACGTCGACGCCCTTCTTTGACTTGCCGATGAGGATCTCGACTATTCGGGAAATCTCATCGGTATCGCTCTTAAACTCGAACATCGCTACATATATAGACCTGTTAGCAGAGGAGAGGAGGGAGAGGAGCTTTGGATAATAGTCCCTGTCGTTTATAATTTCAACCTTGACCCCGGAAGGCGCCGTTGCAGGCGGCTGTTCAATGGTGATCGTTCTTCCTCTACTACCGAGGTAGTAGCCTCCAAGAAAGGATATACCGACTAATAGAACTACGAGGAGAAGGATTGATCCTATAGACCCTCTACGCATCTAGACACCCGACATGAATATAGCGAGATGTTTTATAATTATTTTCCTAAGGTCTAAGAGTTGAATCCAGCCTGCTATAAGATCTTGGGTTTTCAGTGTTCTCAAAGAGTTGGTGGCTCCTGGAAAAAGTACTATAAATCGATCTTTATCGACTTGTTTTTCAACTTCTCGGCTAGTTTCGTTAGAATCTCTTGGTGTACCTCATGGATCGTCCTAGAAGCATCAATAACGATGAAGAGTGAATTATATTCCCGAGCCAATTCTAGATATCTTTCCCTGACCTTCTGCATGAAGCTTGGATCCTCAAACCTCGTTGTTTCTCCTCTGGCTTCCAAGCGTTTGACAGCAAGCTCGAGGGGAAGGTCTAGAAGTACAACTATGTCAGGCAGCCTTATAGAGCGGTTGATTGCCATTATGAAGTCTGCGGGTAGACCACGAACAACCTGATAGGCGAGGCTTGCGAAGACTGACCTATCAGAAACCACAATTTTTCCTGATTCAAGAGCCGGGAGTACAACTTCCTTTTGAAGTATTATTCTGTCGGCTGCAAAAAGATAAGCCTCGGCATCAGGGTCAAGGTCATGCTTGTAAAGGAAGTCCTTTATGGCTTTGACCCAAGGTTCTCTTACGAGGACCACTTCGAAATTTCTGTTTGAGAGGTACTCGTAGAGCATTACAGCCTGTGTAGTCTTACCGCTCCCGTCTATCCCTTCGAAGACTATGTATACTCCTCCCGGCGTAACTTTACGCTTTGGGAGGTCCAGGGTTTTTCTCTCAGACATTATAAAGCCGTGTTTGGGACAGTAATACTCAATTACAATCTCACCGGTAAGGGTAAGGTTACGAACAACCTTAGGTGTTACGTAGTCCTGGCATTGAGGGCAGAAGACTTTTTTCCTGGAGTATCCGGACATAACTCTTTGATAGCTATCTACATTTTAAAGTCATTTTCGCAGCCTTCAAGCATAATAACAATGATACGTTGTAGAATAATATTTTTATACTCGATTAGAACGATCATATTGTGGATGAATTCGAGAGGATAATTTTTTGGGTTTGGAGGATAGGGGATAGCGAAAAGACACTTGTCGAATTGTCGAGAAATGCGGCTACTGCAAAGGAGGCACTCGAGCTCTTAAAAAAATACTCGCTGGTAGTCGTACGTAAAAAGGGTCGAATATACCTTGTCTCCCTATCAGAAAAAGGTCTGAACGTCTATAGAAAGCTTGGGGAGCTTAGGGAATTCCTGGGAATACCTGTGCCATCTGAGAGGCGAGAACAGCCAGCTATAACTGAGAGTCAAGGAGCTTCAACTGGCCTGGAGAGTGTTCCCACTTTCGTGGCAGATAACCCATGGCTGAAGGTTCTAGCCCAGAGGGGGAGAGAGAGGGTTGGTTTATGAATGGTCTTATAGTTGTTGGTAGGGAGGAGTTTTCGCGGGTTCACCTGAAGGTTTTCAGGGAGGAGGAGGTGCGTGCTATTTTTGGAGAGATGTCTGAGGAGCTTTTAAAGCTTAGCAGGGATACGCTTGTATTGTTTCAACCTCTCTCAGTGTCAGTAGAGTTCTGTGGTAGAAAAGTGAGCCTACCATATGGCGTCAGCCTAGCGAGTGGCGTCGAGCTCGAGATTCCAGGCTGCATATATGTCCCTGCCCTCCTTGACGGAGAATTTCTAGAATTCCTGCTGTTCGACCTGCCTCGGAAGCTAGATGAGAACAGGAAGCCTGTAGTGGTCGAGGACGTTGATCAGCGCTTCACCAGGGACGTTCGTGAAGGGATACTCTATGCACTTGATATTCTGGACCGCATCTCATCAATTTATAGGATCCCGGTCGTTGTGTATGGGACTCCCTCTCTAGCTAGTTCCTGGCGTTTTACGAGGAGGCTTTACTGTGACAAGAGTGGGACATGCTTCCTTGACGGCGAGCTGTTCTGTGGTGAGGAGGGTGCATAGTATAGACGAGCTCGCAAAAGAGGAGAATATAGGCAGAGTCACTATTTCGAGGCTTAAAGCTGCTGGTATCGAGTACCTCGAAGATCTTGTCCTCTATAATCCTGAGGAGCTGGAGGAATTGACGGGGATAGACTTCGAGAGAGCCTTAAGAGTTATACGGACCGCCAGAAGGATAGTGGGCTGGGAGGCACGGGCTATCCCTGGGAAGGAATATGCTTCATTGCTGAAGAAGAGAGAGGCCCTCACTACCGGTGTTAGCTCCATCGATGCACTGACTGGTGGCGGGTTAGCAGTATATGACATTCACGAATTTGCCGGAGAGTTTGGCTCGGGCAAGACACAGCTCTGCCATCAGCTCGCGGTTACTGTTCAGCTGCCACCTTCGAGAGGTGGTCTAGGGGGAGGCGTGGTATACATCGACACGGAGGGGACTTTTAGCCCTGAAAGGATTGAGTCTATCTCTGCCAGGTTTGGTGTAGAGGATCCCTTGTCTAATATTTACGTGTTTAGACCTTTGAGCGTAGACGAGTTGGAAGAGTTTGTTGTGAGGGAGCTTTCCCGGCTTGTAAAAGGTGGATCTAGGCTCATCATAGTGGACTCTGTTATAGCGCTGTATAGAGCTCAGTTCAGGGGTAGGGAGTGGCTTGCCATGAGGCAACAGAGGATAAATTATATGCTGGACTGGGTTAAGAGGCTATCTAGACTCTACAGTCTCGTCGCGGTTATCACGAATCAGGTCGTGAGTGTGCCTAGCGCTTGGGGCGTCGCTGTAAAGCTCCCGGCCGGAGGCAACATTATAGCCCATGCAAGTACGCACCGCTTCCTTTTGAAGAAAACGGGCGATGCATTCCTCCTCGAGGTCTTGGACAGCCCGCGCCTTGCCCGTGGCGCAAGTGTAGAGTTTAGAATCGAGGAAGACGGGCTCCACGATGCCAGGTAGCTTTTTAGGAGCTCAGCTGAGATCCTGTCTTGAGCGTTTTGAACACGCAATGTCTTCACGGAAGGAGGCCTTCACTGTTACGGAGGTGGCTAAACCTTTTGGGAGAGGGAGGGGTAGAGGGCTTCAAGCAGGTGTTATTCTTCATAGGAAGTTCTGGGGTGACTTGAGCCTTATATTGCAGGAGGACAAGGCTTCGACGCCCCTCCCAGTGGCTTGGAGGTTCCGGTTTGGCTGGCTTCTCGGTGTGGCTGACCAGGTTCTATTTGTAGACGGCTTGCCTGTAGAGGTTGCCGAGCTGAAGAGTTATGACGGCTTCAAGAGCTATGAGAAAGTACAAGCTTCACTCTACGGCCTCCTAGTTATGCTTAACTTTCAATACCGTCCGAGAGTCTCGATCATAGGCGTGAACGAGAAGCTGGAGATAAACAACTGGGAGGATTTGGCAGTGAATGCATTGGAGAGTTTTGTTAGGAGTAATGTTTTGCTTAAAAATGTTTCTAGGAAAACATAACTAAGGTATTAAAGACCTCTTTCTCGGTGATAACGTGAAACCTCTCGGTGTTGCTGTTGCAGGACTGGGTCGTATCGGTGTCGTTCATACTGAGATACTGTCGTACAGGGTTGAAGGGGCTCGTCTCGTTGCAGTAACAGATGTTGTTGAAAAACTTGCTAGAACGACGGGCGAGAAGTTTAAGGTTAAGTATTACACAGATTATGATAAGCTTTTAAGTGATCCGGAGGTGGAGGCCGTCTTCGTGGCCACACCCACATATCTGCACCATGACATGATTGTTAAGGCCTTTGAGGCCGGGAAACACGTGTTTACCGAGAAGCCGATCACAGTTACTGTCGAGGAGGCTGTGAATGTCGTTAGGAAGGCGGAGAAGCATGGCTTGAAGCTGATGGTAGGCTATATGAGAAGATTCGACGATGCCTACATGGAGGCTATGAAGAGGATTAGGGAGGGCTCTATAGGCAAACCTGTAGCCTTCCTTAATATTGCTAGGGATCCTGGTGCTCCCCCAGGCTGGGCGCAGGACCCGAAGTTGAGTGGCGGGATATTCCTGGACATGTTGAGCCATGACTTTGACATGGCGCGCTATCTTATCGGAAGCGAGGTGAAAAGATTACATGTCATGGGCTCAGCTGTCCTATATGATGAGATAAAGGCTAAGGGCGACTTAGACCTTGTAAACATAAGCTTCGAGTTCGAAAACGGCGTCTACGGGGTTCTTCACGGTAGCCGTAAAAGCGTGTTTGGCTACGACTTGAGGACTGAGGTTCTTGGAACGGATGGAACTATTTACGTCGGTAATAGCGTTGACCCTAACCTCGCCTTAGGTACAAAGAGTGGGGTTTTATTCCGTGGAGTGCAATGGTTCTGGTCTCGCTTTTATGAGGCGTATGTACGCGAGGATCAAGCGTTTGTTAAAGCTGTCTTGGAGGATAAGACTCCCCCCATTACGGGGTTGGATGGTCTTAGAGTTGTTGAAATCGCCGAGGCGTGCTGGCAGAGCTTAAGAGAGGGTAAACCGGTGAGCGTAACTAGGAGTATCTAGTCCTCCCAATATTGGCGTGTCCTCGTATAGTTGGCCTCCGCTTGCAAAATGTTCTTTACAAGGGTTTCTATATCACGGCTTTTCGATAGAATGTTACGCGCTGTTGTTGGTCCTATACCGTGACCCGCCATTGCGAGTACCGCTGGGTAACCGTAAGACATGAATAGAGATGCAGACTGCCTGACCTTCTCGACGAATTTCTCCTCTTCCTTTGAAAGCTTCTCACCTTTCCTCCACTTCCTTAAGATCGGAAGGTTTTCCGAGTCATATGGCCTGAGAATTGCTATGGCTCGCGAGCCACACCTGGGACACTCCCTTATACTTTTTGCCTCGCCCGCCCTGAGCTCGCTTGTCCACTCGCCACAGTGTAAACAGTAGAGTAGAACACGTGTGTTCTCTAACCTCTTCAATACCGCATCGAGGACTGCGGTAATGGGTAGTCCCGAAGCTAGAATACCTGTCCTGACAAAGGGCTTCTCGAAGATTAGCTGGGCCAATGGGCTTAGTTCTTGAACCTGATGGACAGTCACCCTTTTGGCGCCAGTTTTTATCTGCTCTACTAGTTTAGCAACGACATCCGCATTGTAGTATTCTACAAGGGAGGAATCTACGGCCTCCTTGTCGACAGGTGTGCCCTTTAGTTTCCTCTTAAGTAGAGAGAGGTAGCCCGCCTCAATTCTACCCTTGCTTTTATCTATGACCCCCATCCGCGTAGCGACTTGGAGTAGCTCTAGCATGTAGGCGTTACTTTCCCTAATGGCCTCCTCAGCCCTCTCCAATGCCCAATCAATACCCTCCAGCAAGGCATTGCGAAGTTTTTCAGGTCCTAGTTCCGCGTCTGCATAGATGAGTATCCTATAGGGATCCGAGTAGTATCTTACTGTTACACCGTAGAATCCTCTCAGGGCAAAGGCCAGTAGCAATGCTAGGAGGTTATTTCCCTTAGTGCCAAGGAAAGTATGATAGACAGCAAGGGTTTTACCGTTCTTCCTTGTGAACTCCACGACGAGACTCCTGTCGGAAGGCATGAAGCCTAACTGAAGCTGCTTCCTTACGATCTCCTCCAGTTTCTCGGCCGTCTTAGGAGGTATCATGTACGACTCATAGAGTTTAATACTCTCCTCCCGGCCTATACTCTCAGCAATCCTACGGTACAGGGCTCCAAGCTCCCTAGCCGCACGCCACTCGACGGGCAGGGTTTGTCCTGTCCAAACAGGAGGCTCGCCAAGGTCACCGGTATGCTCGGTTACGTAGACTTTGTTGCGCTCGATGCTGATCTCCTCTATGGTCCAGGCTCGACCGCCAAGTATGATGACTTTTCCCCTGTCTATCAGCGAGGCGAAGGAGTAGTCTAGGTGACCGATCTTTCTCCTAGACGCGATGTCCTCCACGTCGAACGATGGGTTATCAGGTATCATTGAGGCGGAGTTAAAGTAGTAGCTTATCGTCCTTCTACCCATTCTTACCACATCGTCCAATAGTCGAACAATCCCTATTGAATCCAGGAATCTTAGTAGTTCAACAAGCTTAGAGAAGTTCAGATCATGGTAGGGGTAGGCCCTTGTGATTATTGCGTAAAGCCTCTCAAGTGACAGCTCACGATAATCTATGAGTAAGCCTGCGATCTGGTGTGCAAGTACGTCTAGCGGCTCGTGGAACAAGTCTAGGCTCTCGAGTATACCGCTCACAGCTCTCCTAGCTAGTACGGCTGACTCGATAGCATCCTCTATGCCCAGGGGGACTATCAACCCTTGAGAAACCTCGTTTAACCTGTGCTTGGACCTGCCAATCCTTTGCACGAGTTTTATGGATTGACGTGGGGACCCGAATTGTATGACGAGCCTTGCGTAACCGACGTCTATTCCCAGCTCGAGACTTGAAGTCGCAACAATCGCTTTTATCTTCCCCTCCTTAAAGAGAGCTTCTGCCTCCTCTCTTTCTTCACGTGAGAGGCTCCCGTGGTGTACCCTTATGTTCAGGTTGAAGTCATGCGAAAGAATTCTACCTATAAGCTCTGCAGTATCACGCGTATTCGTGAATATTATAACGCCTCCCTTTGAGACCTCTTCGACTAGAAGCTTGACACGGGCGTACAGCTCTGGTGGAAGATATTCATGCTGGGCCTTGTCGTTTTCCGGAATATCCGCTAATGTTATCCTGTACTGTTTTCTTTCTGCCCACTCTATGACCGCGCCTCCTCTCCCCCCGCTTATGAAGTTCAGGGCGATCATGGGGTCTCGTAGCGTCGCGGATAATCCTATTACTTTCAAATGCTTGGATAGTAGGCGAAGCCTTTCCAGGGCAAGCGTGAGCTGAACCCCTCTCTTGTCGTCTATCAGCTCGTGAAGCTCATCCACCACGACCCAACGAGTGTTTTTAAGGTGCTCTCTGAACCTCTTGTCGACGAGGATAAACTGGAGGGTTTCAGGCGTCGTTATGAGGAGGTGTGGTGGGCTCTCTGCTATCCTCCTACGCTGACGCATCGGTGTGTCTCCATGACGAATTTCGGCTGAAAAACCTAATGAGAGAAAAATATTGCGCATCCTTACAAATATGTCACGGTTTAAGGCCCTCAACGGAGTGACGTAGAGAGCGTAGATCGGCTGTCCTCCTTCCTCTATAATCCCCCTGAGCACGGGTAGAATCGATGCCTCCGTTTTTCCCGATCCAGTCGGAGCTATGATTAAGAGATTTGAGTACGCTCTAAACTTGAGCGCTTGTAGCTGGATATAGTTCAGGCTGCGATAGCCTTCACTCTCCAATACATCTATCAACTTGTTAGGCAGCAGATCCCCGATCTGTCTCAGCGATAATTCCCTCATTACAGTACAGGCCTAGATTGGAGTGATATTTCGCTGTAAAAAATTTTCACTAGGGGAATAACATGTTCAAGGGACGGAAAAACAATTTTATACTCCTATCCAGGTAATACATGCGAAAAAGAGGTGGAGGAGTACAGTAAGCTCAAGGAATCCCTGATAAACCTTGTTAAGAACAAGGGGGTGGTTACAGCTCAAGAGATAATTTCCTGGGCGAATGAGAATGACGTCGGAGTATTCACGCTATACCTGCTAATCCAGGACCTCTTAGAAACAGGAGAAATTAAAGGTGAGGGGGAAAAATTCCTAATTGAAACCAACATTAATCTCGAAATACCTTCCCGGTTAGTCTGTCCCAAAAAGGAGGTCAGGATAACTAAACCTCCTCAGCATAAGCAAAAGACAAAGCAAAGGCCTAGAAGACACTCTTCTCAAACCCTAATGCCGTATATTCAACAAAAGGAGGGTACCGGGGAGGCGAGCCAACCACCTAGAAAAGAAACTCAGGCAACTAATGACGCCGCAAAGACATCAACTAGTAGTGCGAGTGTGCCGATAAAGAAAGACATTATTTTAACAAGGGAAATAACGGACAACCCGGAGCTAGGTAATCTGCTTAGCGACCAAGACTTTGCAAAAGCTATACGGTACCTTGGAAGATATTGGAGTGTTGGAAAACTTCGATTCCTTATAGATATGAGCAATGAGAACATACAGCCTAAAAAAGCTGAGAAAATTATCGTAGAGCTAGCTAGATTAGGGTTGGTTGAGGTCTCGGAAAACAACGTTATAAACGCTAAGGACACACTACGAGAACTTTACAAGCAAACCCAGTCGCAAACCCCTCTCTACGATATCTTCTCGTAAGATAATCTAGGACTTTTTACTTGGCGGGGCGTAGATTGGAACCCTACTGTTCTTGTCGATGGCCACCAGTATGCCTCGTGATTCGAGTTCACGTAGGACGCGTTTAGCTCTGCTAAGCTTTAAGCCGAGACGAGAAGCGAGCACGTATGGAGTGACGTATTTCAGGCCTTTTATGTCTTTTATGAGTGCATCCATGGATACTTCGGTAAGCTCTCCGGTTGTACCTGAGAGCTTCATTTGAGGTTTTTTACCGCCTTCTTCTTTCTTCCCCTCCGTCGCTTTCTTTGCCCTCTTCTCTAGTGAGGAGACTGTTGGTCTTTTTTTCCCGCCGCCCAAGGTTTACACCTAGAAAGGTAATCATATACATGGGTTTTTATTGTTTGCGGATTTAATGGTCGAGAGCCTATCTCAAACTTCACTATTCTATCGTGTGCTATGACGTTATTTCATTTTAGATGTCTGTCACTCCATCCTCTGAGATCGCAAAGGCTGCTTCTTTCTCGGCGTGTTTTGGACTGTCTATTATCCTCGCGATCCTTTTGCCCTCCTTGGCTTTTCTAAACCATATCCGGTATGTGAAGCCGTGAGCCATTATGTTTCCACCCGCGGGCTTTAATGGGTTTCCAAAGAATATGTCTGGGGCAGCCATTACCTGGTTTGTCACGACGACGGCCAGATTGTATAGGCTTGCTAGCTTGTGGAGCTGGCTGATATGCCTGTTTAGTTTTTGTTGACGGGAGGCAAGGTTCTCCCTGCCAGGGTACTCGGATCTGAAATGGTTTATCAGGCTATCTACTATGATCAGCCTGATGTTGTTCTTCTCGATATACTTCTTGGCCTCATCCACTAGGAGCATTTGGTGATCGCTGTTATACGCTCTGGCATAGATTATGTTCTCCAAGACCTTCTCAGGGTCGGCCCCTTTCGCCCTGGCTATTTGAACAACCCTCTCAGGCCTAAAGGTTCCCTCAGTGTCTATGTAGAGTGCTCTAGCCCCGAGCCCTCCCTTCTCCTTTGGCAGCTGAACCATCACACTGAGCTGGTGGCAGAGCTGGGTCTTACCGGCGCCGAACTCGCCTATGAATTCGGTTAGACTCCCAACCTCTATTCCTCCCTCAAGCAAGTCGTCTAGAGCCTTGACGCCGGTACTAATGTATTCGACATTTTTCCTTTTCTCGAAGAGCTCCTTAGCTGTAATGAACTCCTCGCCACGGCTTACCAGCCTTTGAGCAGCCCTGATAATAGCCATTGCTCGATCCTCGGAGCCTAGGATTAACGCGAGCTCGTGCGCAGAGGCGAAAGCAAGATCCTTCACTGAGTAGTACCCAGCTGCTCGAAGTTTTTGAGCAGTAATACGACCAACCCCTTCGAGATCTTCAAGCCTAATCTCTCCTTCCTCAATTTCCTCGGCGGCCCCACCTGTAAACTCTTCCTCTCCGAGAATTACTCGTTCGAGCTCCTCGTCTAGACTCTCGTTTTCACTTGCCTCTGCCTCCTTCTCCTTTAGTTTCTTCGGCATTCTCAGGATACCTATTTCGAAATTCTTGCGTAAGATATTTAAAGATATCTTACAAGTATGGTGAAAGTGAAATCTAACGTTTAATACCTGGGAGCAGGAGTATCTCTAACGTACGACAAGCTTAAGTAGCAATTTAGATGTAAAACACGATATGACTATGGAATATGCGAGAGCTCCATCTCTCGAAGAGGCTCTAAACCTGATTCTTGAAAGATTAGTAGGAATCTCCAAGAGAAAAGGATTAAGGGCTTCGAAGAGCGGAATCCAGCAAGGAATAGGCTTCCACCTCGACACCCCATATATAATTGTTGAGGGTCTCATCCAGAGAGGTCTTATTTCCCTTACTGGGGAAAAGTTTGTCCTCACAAGTCCTGGTGAAACATTTGTGGAGTATGTTGTAGAAATTGCAAGGTTGATTAAACCTTATTCTCTTTTCCCGGAATTCGATGAAGGAAGAATTGTTGGAGCAGTCCTCTATGCGCTTTATGACTGGACAAACAAGAAGGACGCTAAACAAATTGTCGAGGATGCCCGGGAAACTCTGAGGCTTCTCAACGAGGTCAAAAAGAAGAATAGCGATGCTTTTAAAATAATAGCCGTCACATTACCGAGACTATACTTTGAAGATGGGAAATACACCCCATCCTCGCTCATCGAAAAAATTTATCCCTCGATAGCACATGAGGCACAAGGCGTCAAGAATACTTGTTGATTAAGCCCAAAAGTATGGGGCTCCTTGTGTGTAAGGCAAACATTTACCTTTATCTAAAACATTATTCTCGAGTGAGCACCTGTGATTAAATTAAAACGGATAGAGTTTGATGTTCTGAAGTCTCTCCCCACCTCGAGGGATTTTACAGATATTGTGAGGAGTTCAGGGATTAGCCCATCTAGTGTTCGAGATATTCTAGAGAGGATTCGGAGGAGCTTTCTTATAAGGGGCTTCTTTCATCTTTCAGGGCTCGGATACCAGTTGTATTTAGTGAGGAAAGAGTTTGACCCGATTCTACACATAAGACTTGTGCCCTTCATTATTGAAAAAATACCTGTTTTGGTCAGTAAAAGTAGATCCTTAACATTCTATCTCGTCATGGGACCCCCTGAAGGCAGAGATGAGGTAGCTGATATATTGAAAGTTGACCCAGATACTGTAACCCCTGTGAGAAGATTTGTTTGGAGACCCGACGTTGCGCGCGGTTTAACACTCAAAGACGCCGACCTTAATCTCGAGATAGATTATATAAGGGAAAACTTTGAAAAAGTGGTAGTACCCTCGTTTGAGCCCCCGATTAGACAAAGACCCGATCACATCGATTTATGGATAATAGCTGAGCTCGCCAGGAACCCATTTGTTAAACTGTCCAGCATAGCCCGAAGTATGGGAATAAAACAACAAGTTGCAAGCTATCATTACCTACAACATGTAAGGCCTTTCCACATATTTAACGCTGTCACCCCTAGGTTTTCCTCTTTGAATATTCCCGGGGTTTTTCTCGAAATTTCTGTCAAGAATGGAATGGCGGATCAACTGGCATGGGCGCTTACAAACCATCCTTATATAAGGGAAGCCTTTTCAGCATCCGACGGGAACGTGTACGCCCTCACATATCTTCAAGGACGGGAGTTATGGGATCTTTATAAATTCTTGAAAGAGTCCGATTCGATAGAGGACTTAAGACTTTATGGAGTCCTTATCGATGAGATAAAGGAGTATACACCTCCTTTTGGTGAAGCCTTTAGGGAGGACCCATACAATCTTAGGCCAATGTATGAGGCGGTTCAAGTTCCCTCAAAAGCATCCGGGTGGATGCTCTACGAAATCACGTAAAGAACTATAAGGCTGTAATGGGAAAAATAATTCTGATTCTTGGAGTGATACTACGGAGAAGACTTATCAAGCAGAACCCTTTATAAACTTGTGATGGAGTCATTATCTTGTAAGAGATGCGGGGCGCCTCTCTCGGTTGATCCCGAGTCTCTAATAGCCGTTTGCGATTACTGTGGGTATCCAAACATTATTGGAGGTGACTTTTCAAGCGAACATGTTAGTATAATACCGTCGAAGACAAGGGAAGTTGTTGAGAATAAATTTATCGAGGTCGTGAAGAAGGATCCCCAGCTCTCAAAGATTGAAGACATCGAGGTATTAGAGATTTCAGGAGCATATTTTCCAGCATGGTATACTACTATTAGGGCAAATGTAAGGGCTTCCTGGTATACCACAGTGATAGAAGAGAGAAATAACAGGGTTATTACTCGTCGCGTACTCCAACATGAGGAACGCACTATTTCAAGGAAGATTTTCCTGCCTGCCAGGCGTCGTATTCCCTCAGAACCAGTACTTAATGCGTTAGCAAGCTACACGGTGAAAAAGGCTGAATCTATCTCACCTACACGTGAAGACTTTGACTGGGAAAAAATTAAGCTAGAATTTCTAGGTGTAGAAATTGGGAGGCAAGAAGCGCTTAGGATACTTACGGACAAATTCATCGATTCGCTCAGAGAGGAGTATAAGAGTAGAGGAGAGCAACTGGACTTCTTCTCAGCAAGCATAGTTAAGGTTGAGGAGCCTGTGCTTCTTTACGTTCCTGTTTGGACAATTTCCTACACGGCCCACGACTCTGTTTATTTGGCGGTATTTGACGGGTATGATTTGACGTGTCTTTATCGCTCGGAACCTTTAACTTCTTTGGAGAGAATCGCAGGCTTTTCGTTAGGCCTAGCCCTGTCCTCTCTCTCCGGCCCTATTTTTGCGGCAACCGCATCGCTTACAGGTTTTGAAACATCCCTTCTATTCCTAGGACTCTTAGCGACAGCCGGCTACACGATAACTAAGAGCGCAATGGCCTCAGCAAGGGTGGAAAATGCATGAGCATGGCAAAAGAGCATACTGTTAGATGTCCTCACTGCGGAGCTGAGTTTCAAGTTCCTCTAAGCGCCTCGAGAGTGACTTGTCCCTACTGCTTCACCGTCTTCGACGCCAGGGAACTCACGGTTAAGGAGGAAAACCATTACTATTTCCCCTTAAGTAAGACGTTGGATCCCTTTGAGAAGCTCGTCAAGTTCATCTCGCGACAATACGCGGTTCCAATAGACCTCCCTAAGAGTTTCACTGTAGATAAGAGGGAATTGTACTGGGTACCCGTTTACTTCTTCTTTGCCGATGTCACGGCTGAGGCTAGGGGGCATAGCAACATGTATGGCGAACAAACCTCCGAGATTAGAGAGACCAGGCTTGTTTCTATTCCCGCCTCTGGAACCTGGCTTGACGAAATCCTGAACAAATATCCTTTCCCCGTCCGCGGAAAACTCCCCTTCAATCCAGAGATAACTTCTAGGGGCCTTTACTTAAATCCGGCTCTTGACGGTAACGCTGCCCAGAAAAAAGTAGAGCAACTCGTAACCTCGAAGGTGAGGCTAGAGGCTTCAGAGAGCTTCAACACCTTGTACTCAGTTAAGATTATCGAGAAGAAAATTGAAAATCGTGGACTCATACACTATCCCATCTGGGTTTTAGGATATAACTATAATGGGAGGAGTTACCAAGCAATTGTTGACGGCGCTAGTGGAATTGTTATACACTCCGAGTATCCCCAGACAGTGAGGGGAAGAATCTCCCTGGCTGTTTACGCCTTGCTTTCAGTTGTTATGGGCGTAGCAGGCGCTTTACTTTACTCGTATCTAGTAGGTGAGGGCTTCCTAGCACTTCTTGGAGGGCTCGTCGTAGGCGGCGCGACGGCTTTGCCGGCTCTAACGAGGTCTGCGACTCGTGTTGCCAGGGCAAGCGAGTATATGGAGTTTCGGTGAAAAAAAGAACATGTATGTTAGGCCTTTTGACCCTTGGCGTAAGACAAGCCTTTGCACGTGTCCTTTCAAGTACAGCGTAAATCCTTACACTGGTTGCTTTCATGGATGCCTTTACTGTTACGCCTCCTCATACATTAAAGACTTTTTTAACCCACGGCCAAAAGAAGACTTTCTAAGAAGAGTTCAGAGAGACTTGGAGAAGATAAAAGAAGGCTCCATAATAAATATCTCGAGCAGCAGTGATCCCTATCAGCCCTTAGAAGAAAAATACAGGTATACGAGACACCTACTCGAAATGCTAAAGGATCGTTTCATTATTGAGATAGTAACGAAGTCGGATCTCGTAACCCGAGACGTCGACGTACTCTCAAGTTCAAGGTCACTGGTATCGATAACAGTGACAACTCTGGACTCAGGCATTGCTAGACTACTCGAGCCTCGCGCTCCGCCGCCTAAGAGAAGAGTGGAGGCGATAGAGCGTCTCACGGAGGCGGGTGTTCCCGTTGTTGTTCGCTTAGATCCTCTCATCCCGGGTTTAAACGACGATATTGAAAACATCATAGAGGTGCTCGAAGCCGTATCGCTAGCTGGCGCAAATCACATAGTAAGCTCGACTTACAAGGTTAAACCCGATAATCTGGGACGGCTTTCCAAGGTGTTCCCAGAAGTCATCCCAAGGGTAAAGGAGCTTTATCTCGAGAAGGGTCAGAAAATTCACGGATATATCTATGCTTCTAGAAGTTATAGAGCCGAGATTCTGAAGCTCGTCAAGGTCGAAGCTGAGAAAAGAGGGATGACCTTTGCAACGTGCAGGGAAGGCTTATCAAACCTCAACACACCAGGGGTGAGTTGCGATGGTACTCACCTAGCCCTGAGAAAAGCAATAATCTAAATCTTAAAGTGTTTATGATTCCTTAGGTTATTTGATGATGAAAGGGAGATAAATAAAAAATGTTTTTAGGCTAAAGGAGCTTCTTTAACTCATAGGGTTTCCATCCAAGTTTTTCTCGAAACTCATTTATGAGCTGTATAGATTTCTCTTTCTCCTCTTTGGGCATCTTCGAGGATTTAAGAACTCCCATGAAGAGGGCGTATAGCCTCGCGTTGATTGTAGCCTTGGATATGCCGAAGTCGAGGTCATCCTCTAGCTCCTTCAGGATGCCCTTAACCTCCTCAGCGGAAGAGAGGCCGGGGGGACCTATGTCTTTTACTTCTCGCCCCAGGTAAAGGTGGCCCTTTTGGACTACAACCGCTTTCCCATCCTCGATAGTAAGCCTACCTTTCATTATTCTGTCGTAGAAGACCCAAGCGTCATGAGCATGCGGAGCCATTTCCTTTAACCTGAGTAGAACAAAGCGGCGTATCTCGCTTGTAGAGGCACCATCCTTTATCTTCTCCTCAGCTTCCTTCGTTATCTCGTGGGCAACCTCGGGAGGGGCGCCTGCAGCTATACATGCATTATATATTTTTTGCGGATTAAAATCCTCGACTTTACCGCTTTGCTTTACAACTTTTTTAGAAGCCATTATGATACTTGGGGTAAATGCAAGGATTTAAGTGTGATGTTTACCCTAACACTTCTTGATCCATCAGTTTTTCTATAAGTCTGCGTTTTTCAGCGAGAATCTCCTGCTTCTTTTCAGGAGAGAATATAATCTGCCCATTGACCACGACATACTCAAGAGACTTGGTGTTTAATCCAAAGAAAAGTAGGTTTGCATCCTGGTATGTCGGTAAGGACAATTCTTCGAGAGAATAAAATAGAAGGTCAGCCTTTGCACCATCTCTGATTTCTCCACCCTCAAACATTAAAGTATTGTAACCCGCACTAGTCGCAGACACATAGGCATCAGATATCGTGTAATCAATATTTTCGAAGAAACCCCGCTGGAAGAGGTAATAAGTTTTAAGCTGCTCAAGCATGTCTAGTGTGAGCCCTAGACTCGGCGACTCGCTACAGAGGGCTGGTGTGACGCCCCGGTTGCGTAACTGTTCATGGGGTAACAGGCCCTCGCCTGTGTAGAGCCCAGCTATTGGTGCTTGAACGATGCGGGTTTCAGTCTCAGCGAGTAAACTTAACTCCCAGCTTGTGAGCCAAGCGGGGGAGATGAGTATTGTTCTCGAACCTAGGAGGTTCTTCATGTAGAGGTATTCAATAGGATACCTGCCTTTCCTTCTTTTAAACCCGAATACTTGCTCCTTGCTATTGGATACGTGTATCATAAGGAAAGCCTTTGCCTTTTCCTGGTATTCCCGCAGATCCTCTAAATCTTCCTCAATCGAATCAAAATTATCTATGAGGATAACTTTTCCCTTTGAAACCTCCTTCTTCGGCCACCTCGCAGAGATGATATAGTTTAGTCCTATTTTTCCTGCATGAACACTAATCTCCTCCGCGTATAAGGATGCGTCTACAATGAGAGTGGTCCCTGTCTCGAGTGTGTTGTAAAGAGATAAGACAGCTAAGCTGATTGCAGACTCTTTTGGTAGAGGCTCGTCGTGATGACTCGACCAATTAAGTCTCGAGAGAAATTCCCGTTTATAGAAATAATGCGTCAGCTGGGTGTGAAGATTTGCAAAACCGTGAACCACTAGAAGACCCTTACAAGGTACTTTTTCCTCCCCTGCAAGCTCTTCTCCAATGTTGATTCTACCGTCAGGATGTACAAGGATGTCTACGTCTCTGAGCAACCCGCTGGACGAATATACCAGCGAACATTGTTTGAAAACGTACGCCATCGCGAAAACCCATTCGCTAAAACTAAACTTTTCTGAAAGATAAAGTTAGTAGTAGCCACACTTTTTTACTGCCTCTACCTGTGCCCAGAGGTTCTCTATCCTTGTGGCAGCACCCGGGGAAACACCTGAGCCATAAAAGACGAATCCTCCGGGCTCCTTTATATCATTGAGAAGGTTACAAGACTCCTCGAAGACTTTTTCCCTGGAGCCATGCATAAGTATCGATACGGGTATACCTCCTCCAATGTTTACGTGATCCCCTAGGATTTCTCGGGCTTTTCTGAGGTCTGCTTTCTCGAAGTATGCGAAGACCCTGCCCTTGGGGAGCTCTAAAATGTAATGTAGGAAAGGAGTGAAGTCGCCTTCGAAGAAAACCCAGGGCGTGTAGCCTAGCTCAATGGCATAAATTATTGTCTCCTTCAGGCTTGGCCAATAGAATTCCTCAAAGAGCTTAGGAGGCAACATTTCGTCCAAGTGCAGTGGCCAGAAAACCAGCACCACCCGTGTACCAAACAATTTTTCGGAGAGCTCTTGAGGTATCGTAGAGTTTTTTATTGCCTTTTTAATTAGGGGAGTTAATACTTCTGTCGCCTGTAATACTTCCTCTGGATGCCTCCTTAGGTCAAGCATTACTCCGGTTGGCATTCTCATAAAATCCCCTATAAGGTCCAACGGTGCATAACCATATCCCATATAGAACGTAGGGAACCCCATTTGGAATGATTCAACTCCTATACGGGTCATTGTAGCGTTAAAGTTCTTTGTCTCAGCCCCCAGTTTCATTAATGCTGCAGCCGCCTCAGGAGAATAAGGTTTTCTCAGCGCTTCTACAGCGCGCGGAAGTAGGGTACTAGTGATAAACTCCAGAGGGTCTTCTATGAGCTTCCTGTACTCCCCGGGCTCCATGAATGTTCCCCCGATAAACTGGGGATGAAAATCCGGAGGAAGCTCCCTGCCCGGCCACCTTGTCCATTTGTCGCGTAGAGCATCATGGAACTGTCCGGTAATGAAGCGTGTGGCTATCCACTCCGGATAGTCAGCCCATGCAACGGCGAAAATCATTCCTTCTAAACCCGGAGGAAAAAACGGTAGAAGATCCACTCCCTCCACGTTAAAGTCTCTTCCCCATTTAACGGCGGTTTTCACCCATGAATCCCAGTTAAAGCAATACTCAGCTACCGTGATACCTGCATATTTGGCTTGTAGATCCATTGCGGGAAGAAAGGTGTAGGGAACCCTGTCAGGTGTGCCACCAGTGAAGGCTCTCTCCAACCTCTCTCTCCTGAGCTTTAAAGTCTCTTGGGGCTCCAGAGACGCCATGTTCCTCTTCACCTCTTCTTTTCCTTCACCCATTCTAGCATAATCTTTATTCCTCGCCCCGCGTCGGTTGTCCAAGCATCAGCCCCAACGTATTTGCATGCTGACTCGTCTACTCTTCCACCACCTATTATTATCTTCACTTGATCACGAAGACCAGTGTTTTTTATGACATCAACGGTTCGCTTCATTGACTCTATAGAAAGGGTTAGCAGACCCGAGAGACCGACAATGTCAGGCTTATACGTCTTAATCGCCTCAACGAACTTCTCAGGTGGAACGTCGACCCCGAGATCAATAACTTCAAAGCCGGCAGCCTCCGCCATACTTACAACTATATTCTTCCCGATGTCATGGATGTCCCCCTGAACAGTACCTATAATTAGGCGTCCGACGTATTCATGTCTTGGCTCTGATTGGAGAAGAGGCCTGATCATCTCGCTTATCTCCTTGAGTATCTCACCAGCCATAACGAGATCTGCTACAAAAAATTCTCCCTTGGAGTATTTTTCTCCTATAATGTCAGCAGCCTTACGCAGAACCTCAAGCATCTTGAAAGGTGACTTTGAGTTCTCCAACTCTTTCCTCGCAATTTCCAAGGCTCGCTCCTCATCGAGCTCAACTATAGCCTTCAAGAGGTTATTCTCCATAGACAAGGGAATCAGCCTAGTTCTGCTATCCATTCTAGAGAGTATTTTAAGATATTTATTTAATGCATGAGAGTAATTTTTTATCTCCAATTATCAGCCTTCATTACTCTCTCGCGGAAAAGTCAATGCCCTAGGGAAAATTTTCTTGAATTCCTGAGCCACTGTAAGCTCGATATATTCGGTCTCGCGAGCTACCTTCTCGGCCTCCTGGACAGCCTGTTCGGATATAAGCATGAGTTTAGCTCCTTCTATAGCCGTGTTACCGGTAAGCCTTACCTTTGAAAGATCAAAATTTGGTAGGAGTCCTATCCTTACAGCGTTCCCTATGTCGAGATTATACCCGAATGATCCTGCTATTAAGACTTCTTCTATATCCTTAGGGTCGAGATGCGCTCTTTCAAGAAGAACCATAATACCACTGTATATGGCAGCTTTTGCAAGTCTTATCTCCGCTATATCCTTCTCAGATATAGTTATATCCCTGCCCGTAGCACTATCCTCAGCTCTTACAATGACAAATTCATAGCCATTACTGTTGGGAAGGTTTAGGAGCCTGGAGCTATGAATACCTTTGTTGAAGAGGCCCCGCCATGATAACAAGCCGTTCTCCAGGAGGCCGGCAACCACATCTATAAGGGCTGAACCCGCTACTCCTAGAGGTTTCTCGCCTCCAATAACCTCGTACTCAACGTTCTCGGAGTCTCTTATTACTACCCTCCTTATGGCTCCTGGAACTGCCTTCATGCCATGTTTTATGTGCCCACCTTCGAATGCGGGCCCGGAAGGAGTTGAGCATGCGAGAAGCTTTTCGCCTGTATTCAGTATAATTTCCGTGTTGGTGCCGATGTCGATTAAGAGTATAGGTCTGTTCTTAAGATGCATTCCGGTTGCTATTATATCAGCTAGGGCATCCCCTCCCACGTAGCCTGCGATTATCGGTGGAAAATAGACATACGCAACGCTCTCAAGACCTAACTGGTATCCTGGTAACTCTAATGGATCACTCGTAACTGGTACGTAGGGTGACGCCCCTAAACCGCTAACGTCGAGGCCGAGGAAGACGTGGTGCATAACTGTATTGCCGACTATGACGGCTGACGTCAAATGTTCTTTCTCTATACCCGCCGTGACGAGAGCAACTCTAACTAGGTTATTCACGGCTCGAACAACGAGGTGTTTCATATCTTCCAGGTTTTTTGCGTCGAGAACGGCCGCGTGGATTCTCGAGATTATATCGTCTCCATATACTATCTGTGGATTTTCGGTGGATAACATTGCCAACGTTTTTTTATTTGCAAGGTCTACGAGGTGTAGAACTATCTTTGTTGTTCCAATATCAACCGCTATACCCAGGTTTTCACGGGAGGTGTCACCTTCTTCAAGACCTATTACTTTATTCCCACGCCACAAAGTTACTGTAACGGCCCAGTTAGACCTTCTAAGCCTAGCTGAAAGCTCTTTCAACACATTGAACTCAACAGTAAGCTCACTGGAGCCCAGAGCCTTAAGTAGGGAGTTAACATCTGGGTGGGGCTTTTCAAGACTTGGAGGCTCAACCCGTAAATAGATCTTCTTAGCGAGCGGGCTAAACAACACATCGCGAGTCAAGCCCTGTATTGCCGCTTCTATCCCCTTGCTCCTTGTTTCAGGTGGAACAAAGAGCCGAACATCACCTTGGAGAACCACCTGACAAGCTAAACGATATCCAGCTTTGATCTCTTCCACGCTGAGTAGGCGTTTCTCCGTTGAAGAGAGCTGTGATACCTCTCCAGACTTTATTACAACTCTACACTTACCGCACAAACCCCTTCCGCCACACTCTGTTCTAAAGGGTATTCCCGTCGTTCTCAAAACGTCATAAGCCCTAACCCCCTTAGCCACCTCCACCGTTATGTTGTAGGGTTCTATAACGACCTTTACCACGGATTAATCGAGAAACCTATTCGTATATAGAGTTTCCCATTTTAGTAACGTCAGAAATACCCTCTTCATGAGACTTTTCTTCAAGTCGCGCGTCACTTATCCTGAAATACCAGCTATACTCTCCCGTTCTCAAGGCTTCACCCCTCACTCTTAACCTTTTCTTGAAGAGGGGGGCATCGAGGACCAGGGTCTCTGCCTCGCCACCCTCAAAGGCAGGGTTAAAACCATGTATCTTTGAGCTATTGATTATACTGGTTATATCTTCACGACTCAATTCTTTACCTAGAAGCTGTGGGTCAAGCCCCTTTACTGTTATAGATGTGATTATAAAACGAAATCCCATATCCACAAGTCGAAACATATATCTTTCTTGGCTGCGCCACCACAACGGATTGTATAAGTTCAACCCATACATATGAGCACTCTCAGCCACGCGCATCCTCTGGTAATCTGATCTCAAGGCTCCCGTGACAACACCTGAGCAACCATACTCCCTCAATGCTATTTCGAGAGCCTTTCTCAGAGCTTCCTCGTCGCTCTCATATCCCTGCTCGTAGTATACCAGAGGTATCTCCAGCGCCTGAGCCTGTAACCTTGTAAGCTCAACATATGGAACATGAAACATCATTGACTCCTGTGACCGTGGTTTAATAGATACCAGGCATGAGACGTTGAACATTTTCAAGACAGCCCAGTGAAGAGCATATGTGCTGTCCTTACCTCCAGAATATAACACGCAAACCTCTTCAGACGAGCGCTTCCCGTAAAATCCTTGCAACCTCTTCACCCTCATCTCGGCTCAGCTGAAGCCTGCCTCTACGCGGAACCCCGTAGGGTATCACGTGTATATGAGCGTGCATTATCTCCTGCCCAGCTTCACGGTTGTTATTCATGAGTATCTTGACGCCTTGAGCACCCAGACCCCGCGACTGAGCCTCTGCAACTCGCTTTGCTAGTATAAAGGCCTGCCCGATTATATCCTCTGGCATATCAAATATGTTTGTGAAGTGTTTAATGGGAGCTATAAGTACATGCCCTACACTGACAGGAAATTTGTCTAGGAAAGCTATGAGCAGATCATCCTTGTATATTATGAAGGCCTCCTCTTCTCCCCTAGCTATAGCGCAGAACACGCAGTCCCTCATAAGCCAAGATGGAATAGCATGAGCTGTTATTAAGGTTAGTTGAGGTTAGGCTTCAGGATGCTAGACTTTTTAACAAGCCCTATGGTATAGATGATGAGTCTAGTGGAGCCCCTGGTACCAATCATCACCGAAATGCTTGGAGAAGATGTAAAGGGAGTAGTGTTGTACGGGTCATCCACAGTCCCAGCAGACCATTCCCCTCTAAGCGACATTAACATAGCAGTACTCCTACGCAAAAAACCCTCCATTGAGACTATGGCCTCTCTTACTGACAGGCTTGGCCCCGACGTATCAGTGCTCTTCCTAACGATAGACGAGTTGAAAAGGTTAAGAGAGGAGGGCGAGTTCATAGCTCACGAGATTATTAGAGGAGGAAGGATACTCTACGCTGATGAAGAAGCAACTAGGGAGTTAGCGAAAACTCCACCAATTACGGAGCGTACAAAATCTTATCTACGGAGACATTCCACGGCTTGTCTCGGACTGTGTCTCGAGAACTATTTCAATGGACGGTTCAGCCTATCACTAAACTATGCGTTTAAGTCCCTTCGAAGTGCTTGTCGTCTGTTAGCAGTCGAGGACTCGCTTGTTATCCTTTCGGACGGCGAGATGCTCGGCTATCTTGAGAAGAAGGGAATGCAAGACATTATAGCTGTCTACCGGGAACTCCGTGACAGGAGGTTCAAGGGAGTGAGAAAAGGGGAACTTCTAAGCGTGCTCAATGTAGCCCTCAAGTCATCCATGAAGATCCTAGGCTTTGAACCCCTGGAAATTAATCAGGTGATTGAAACCATCGAGAAAGAGTTTCGATTTGTCTCAGACGTTAAGTTTCGATTAGAGAATGGTTCCCCAACCCTTCACGTCACAGGCTTAAACAACAAGGGCAGTAACCATGAAATACTCATCTCGCTTCGAAAATAGGGGTTAAGGGTTGACTGCTTCCAACGACGTTTCCAAGATAAAAAGCGAGATAAGGAGGCAGATATGGGAGAGGATGATACGCGAAAAGGTAGCCTTACCCCCTTTTCCAATAGAGGGACGTATACCTAATTTTAAGGGAGCTGATCGGGCTGCAAAGAGACTCGTTGAAGATAAACTTTTCCAAGAAGCGGAGGTTGTCTTCTGCAGCCCGGATTCACCTCAGAGGCATGTACGAGAAGCTGTACTTAGGAGCGGTAAAATACTGGTAATGGCTACACCACGTCTACGCGAGGGGTTTATCGTGCTTGACCCGCGCAAAATAGAGGAAAAAGTATTTCATGAAGCGGCAACAATCAAAGGCGCGTTTAAGTATGGGAGACTTGTCACTCTAGACCTACCAGTTATAGATTTGAAGGTTACGGGTAGCGTGGCTGTAAGCCGGGATGGCGGCAGAGTTGGTAAGGGAGGAGGGTTTAGCGACCTGGAATTTGCCATTCTCAAGACAATAGGCGTAATAGTCGATGAGACACCAGTGGTTACGACTGTACATGACCTGCAGCTCGTTGAGGCTATTCCCATGCTTAAACACGACGTCCCACTTGACGCTTTGTATACCCCTGAAAAGAAGATTTACACTACTAGAAAATTAAAGAAGCCCGAAGGTATTTACTGGGACCTCATCCCCATAAAAAAGTTTGAGGAAATCCCTCTGTTGAAGATTCTCAGGGATAAAAACTTAAACAGATGAAAAACCCAAATTGTTAAGGGTATGCGAATGGCTCTCAAAATTCTATTAACAAACGATGACGGTCCCTTCTCACCCGGCCTAGCGATTCTACGCGAAGCAGTTAAAGACCTGGGACAGGTCTTCACCGTTGTGCCCGAGACTCCCAAATCCGCCACGGGACTCGGTCTAACCCTCCACAAACCAGTACGCGTGAACAAGTTAAAGGTTGATCAGGAGCACATTTATCTGGTAAGTGGAACTCCCAGCGACGTTATCTACATAGCCATGAACGTTGTGACGGGTAAGCCTGACTTGGTGGTCTCAGGCGTAAACATAGGAGATAACTTGAGCGTCCAAGTCATCCTCTCATCGGGTACCCTGGGGGCTGTCCTACAAGCCTCCATAGAGGGGATACCTGGAGTGGCTTTTAGCGCATCCGTGGACTCCCCTGAGGAGTTGGAAGAACCTGAGTACAGAAAGTTTATAACGAGAACCTCACGGATAATACTGGAAAGCCTTCTCAAAACTGGTTTCCCAGAAGGAGTGGACGCCTTGAACGTAAATTTCCCACCTGTTATCACGAGTGAAGTAGTCGTTGCGCGTCCGGCAAGGAGAAGGTTCTCTACGGCCGTCGTGAAGAGGAGAGACCCCCAGGGAAGACCCTATTACTGGCTATACGGACAGCCCGTCGAGGTCGAGAAAGACACAGACGTCTACGCGGTGCTCGAGGACGGCAAGATCGCAATAACGCCGATATCGCTTGGTATGCTGTTCGAACACAAAGTTGAGACAATAGACACGTTTCTCAAGGAAATCAAAAACAGACTTGAAGGATGAAGGACATGAATAAGAACTTTCTAATCACAGGTAGACCCGGCATAGGGAAGACTACTTGTCTAAGGCGCGCCGCTGAAATCCTCTTGAGCAGAAACGTCGTAGTCGGGGGTATGTTAACGCTAGAGGTTAGGGAGGGTGGTATAAGGCAGGGCTTCCAAATCATTGACCTGATAAGTGGTAGAAAAGGAAAACTTGCCGACGTAAACCTAAACAAGGGGCCAAGGGTGGGAAAATATTGGGTAAACCTTCAGGACCTCGAGGAGATTGGTGTTACTGCGATTAGGAGAGCTCTCAGGGAGGCAAAAGTGGTGATAATTGATGAAATTGGACCAATGGAATTGTTTAGTGAAGCTTTCCGGGAGGCGGTGACAGCGGCACTAGATTCTCCAAAGCCTGTACTGGCATCCATCCATTTTAGAGCACGTGAGTCTACATTTGGCAGGATGATCCTAAGCAGACCTGACGTAGAGGTTGTCGAGCTAACAATATCTAACCGTGAGCAGGTCCCGGTTGAACTTGCAAGAAAAATAGCACAGCTGGTGGCAGCCTAGTACACGGCCTCAAAAATACTACGAACAATGCTTTCACTTACATCCAAAGGCGCGTTCGCTAGGTTTCTCTGATAGCGAAGCCCTTCTTTGACATAGTGTTCTAGCTGCTCCCGCGTAACTCCCAGATCCCGAAGCTTCAGAGGTGCTCCAACACTCGCCTTTAGTCTCTGTATTGCCTCTTCTAAACCGCCGGGCGGTCTAGCAACCCCCGTTTTGAGATAGAACGTTTCACTTTTTGCTGGGAGTATTCCTTCATAGAATCGGGCTGCTCCGGGTAGAATCATCGCGTTTGCAAGCCCGTGAGGTAGACCGAGCTCGACTGTGAGCGCATAGCCTAGACCATGACCCAGGTTCGTGCCACTATAGTTAATCGCTATCCCTGCTAACATGCTAGCATAGAATACCTTCTCTCTGCACTCAAAAAGACCAGTCACGGCACAGGGCAGGTACCTGAATATTATTCCTGCTGCCTCCAAGGCGAGGAGGTCGGAGTATGGATTGCTCCTGCGGCTAAAATAAGCTTCAATGGCGTGGCTCAGAGCGTCAAGACCTGTACTCGCGGACTGATCACGTGGGAGATAATTTAGAACCAGAGGGTCGAGAACTGCGTAGTCTGGATATATGCCATCACCGGAAACTGCTATTTTCATCTTGTTAGTCTCATCCACAAGAACAGAGTACTTAGTCACCTCGCTACCCGTACCGTGGGTCGTAGGAATTGCTATCAATGGAGTAAGCCTTTCATCGACCGTTTTTGGATACACATAATCCTCTATGCTGCCTCCGAGTGTGTAGACCACGTTTAAGGCTTTAGCAGCATCAATCACACTGCCACCCCCAAATGCTACTATCACGTCTGGCTGAACCTTACTCGCTACTTCCATGGCTTTTCTAATAGTCGTGTAAGTAGGGTTCGGTTCAACATCGCTGAAAAAGCTACACGTTAAGCCTGAATCTTCAAGTATTTGTCTAATCTTCGCGTCATAGCCGTATTTACGGGCGAAGGTCCGCCCCGTAATAACGAGGGCTTTTCTTCCGTGCTTAGAGGCGAGCTGCCCGATGGTTTCAATTGCCCCCCGCCGAAAAATTATCCTAGTGGGAAGCCACAAGTTAAAGGGAGTTGTCTCCGTCATCAATGTCATGTTGAAACCCTGAATGAAAAGTATTGTCCCAAACAGTATTTATGCGTTTGAGTGTGCAAGGTCCGGGTAGTACTCAGTCAGAACCCTTGTAATGTCTACTCTTGGTGTGAATGTCAAGACGGCATTTAGCCCAATATTCAGGAACCCTTCGCGATCCGACCTGAAGAGATCGAGGGCCTTCGCCAGCTTAACTTTAAGCTCCTCGTATTCACGCGAGTCAATCTCGGGGACGCGGGGATCCCTGGCAAAGTCTATAAGGTCTCGTATATCGTTTCCGAAGAGCCATCCATTCACCCCATCCTTTATCAGTTCGATGGCAGCACCGTCGCGTGAAGCTATCGATGCTGTAGCGTTTAGTGCAGCCTTCATGAAGCTGGTCCCACTGGCCTCGTATCCCGAGAACGGGGTGAATAGTAGGATGTCTCCGCCTGCAAGGATTGTTCTGGCCTTCTGCACATCGTAGTCGGGAAAGTATACTACATTCGGTCTACTCTTTTCTAGCTCTTTAAACTTTCTCATGTACCCGAGACCTTCCTTGTCCTCGGGGTGAGCCTTACCCCCAAGCAGGAAGAAGACATCTCTGTCCGCTTCCTCTATCAACTTCAAGGCAAAGTATGGGCGTTTATACTTGGTGATACGTCTCGCCCACACGACTATGGGGGTTTCAGGGTCTATACTCACGTGCTTACGCGAGCCGACGAGGCGCACAGCTTCTTCACGAATTTTTTTCTTGGCCTCCGCTAGAACACCGTTGTTCAGACCCCCGTTCAACAGATGGTCACGAATACTCGGATGCATCCATCTCTCAATGTCAACACCGTTAGTAACGAATCTGGCCTTGTCAATAAGGTGAGGTATTACCCTCCTCATAACATTAAAGTGCTTTGCTGAAACCATTATTAGCTCTCGAGACATTATGGCCCCCAGGGTTGTCAGAACAACCTTGTCCTCTATCATTTTGTATCCAAATTCTTGCTCAAAGTATTCTCTGGGAAATGACGGGTGTCCCCATGAGCCGGGCGTATGGATGATTAGTCTGAAGTATCCGGGAAGGTTGAGTACGAGGGGTAGCAGTGCAGTATATGCCTCTTGCAAGTCGATATACTTGACGTATTCAACTCCAACAACATTTTTTATATACTCGGCTGATGCACGGGCGAGGAAAACATATTTCAGGAATTTTTCTTTTGGGTCTCTCTCGATAAAGACTCTATCAACTATACTCTTGGCCCAGTCCGGTTCCACTGGCTCAAAGAATACCACTCTAGCACTACCTTTAGTGTAGACCCATGTGGAAACGCCTACTCTTTCACCTTTAAGCGTTACTTCGAGCTCACAGCATCGTTGAAGTTTATCGAGAAAGCTCTTGGGTTGACCTTGCGGGACTGGCCTGGGGTTTCCGTCAGCGTCGAACTCATAGTCTACGTAGCCTCCACGATAGAGGAGCGAGAGGACGTGATAGTTTAATCCAAGACGTGAAGCTGCGTAAAACTTGTCCCCCTCTAGTACACCGAGTCCGCCGGCGTACGTGAATCCCTCATCGAGAGCTATTTCGGGTGTAATGCTTATTATGGCTTCAGCGGGCATTATGACTCAGAAGCGGTTATTTTGTGCATCCTTAAATTCTTTTTTAATAATATTTTAATAATTTCACGAAATTAGGATATAAAATAAAGTGTGAGGAAGTTCTTCAGTTTCGATTGTCATCTGACCCAAGATGTAATTTTTGATAATCGCCTCTGTTATTTAAGTAGTAGCCCTTTATTATCCCGTTGTTTTGGGGAACTAGAAGAAGCCTTCCGCCATCCTCGAAGTGTAGCTCAATATAGCTTAAACTTTCGCCGAGAACTTCTGAGAGTTTTCTTGCAATGCCGACCATGGCGGCAGATGCTGCTGAGATCTTTAGATCCCCCTTATTACTCAGGGGAAGGCCCTCTTCATTCGTAAGGAATTCCTTATTCTCAAGTTTGAGCTTCCTGATGATGCCGATGCTCTCTGCTCCTCCAGCAAGTTGGTTTACCAAATTATTCATTCTCATCTTATTCATCACTGGGTTATCTAACTCCAAAACCATTTATAAGCAATTTAGTTCAATGGGTTTCCTATGTCTAAACAGTTTCTAGGAGAAGTTTTATCTCGCTCATATCCTTAACCGTATAGTCCGGTTTCTCCCGGCCATTGTACTCATGGAAACCTGTGTATGCCACCGTCTTCATCCCCAAGTTTTTCGCCCCTATGATATCGGCTTCTTCGTCCCCGACGAAGATACTCTTTGTTGGGATTATACCGGTGTTGTAAACTATCCAGGAGTAGAACCTTGGATGTGGTTTCCTGTAGGCTATCTCATCGGAAAAAGCGAAAGCATCAAAGAGTGTTGATAGCCCTTTGTGCTTGAGAAGTTTTAGAGTATGCTCCCCACTAAAAGTGTTGGATGCTATTATAACCTTGTAGCCGAGACTCTTGGCATGAATGAGTAGCTCCGGTGCGCCAAGTGCCATGGTCATCGAGTTCAGGTATGGATACATGTATGCCTCGCTAAGCGATTTGAGTAATTCACGGTTGGGCTTGACGTTTAATTTATTCAGGAATATTATTATCTCTCCCTGGAGATCCACCTCGCGGAACGTGTTGTTCCTTATCTCATCGGCTAGGAGACGGGCTTCAATGTATGCCCGGTAGACATCTTCGACATCGAATTCATACCCGTTGCTAGCCAGGGCTTCGGCAACCTTTAGGGAGCGAAGCCTATGGTATTCCTCTATTGTAACCACTGGGTAGAATAGCGTTCCCCAGAAATCTATTAGGAGGCCTTTCTGCACTCTTCAAAGCACCTTTTGAGGTGTGAAAGGTCTAACTCGCAAATAACTACTGGAACTTTTAATTCAAAGTTTTGTAGCACGGCTGGATGAACCTCGCCGATAATCCCTAGCTCTCCGAGCTTTGAATAGATTTTCGCTGATCTTCCCTGAATGAGGCTTGGGTGTTCTAGGGGCTGGTAAGTCACTTCTACCCCGAATTGAGAAGCAAGTGTCTTCAGGACTGCCATCCCGTCGGTGAGTGTAACGCCCCTACCTGCGATAGCAAAGGCAAGGTGCCTCTCGTCCCTAGCTTTATTTTCGCGCATAGGGTCTGGTATTACCACGTCTCCCACCTCGAATATCCTTTGAGGGTATCCTGCGTGCTTGCTTGCCGAGAGAGTGGCGAGAAGCTGTGGAGAAATCCAGACACGTAGGGCGTGGAATGTTTCGTGCTTAGGGTTCTCGACCTCTATTATATCTCCTGCCGGGAGGTTCATCCTATCAAACATCAGCGCCTTGCTAGTCATGATGTAATTGTTTACCTCCACAAAACCCATCCCTATCATCCCTTCCCTGACAGCTCTCGAGAAAACTTCCAAGCCATCCTCACGTCCAGGGTGGAGTGGAGGCATGTAGCTCGGCTCGATTGTATCGAAACCATATGCCATTGCAACCTCTTCTGCTATGTCAACGGGGTGAAGGATGTCTACTCTGAAATATGGGTATTCTACCGAGAGTGTTGTAGGTGAAAGCGGTGATGCTTTCATCCTCATTCTTGCAAGGAGCTCGACCGTATTTTCTATATCAATATCAAGTCCGAGGAGCATCTGATTCAGAGCCGTGTCGTAGACTATCCTTTCAGGCTCCGTAATAGGAGTTGTCCTTAGATCTTCCCGGTAAATGTTACGCACAGCATGTATTGTACCTCCTCGCATGGCTACAGCGTAGGCGACAAGAGTGATGATACGCTTCCCAGCCTCGGGGTCCGTGCTTGTAACATCGATGAGTATGTCCTTTGAGTTCTCTGTTAGTCTATAGTCCTCACTATTTGTGATTGGCGGGAAGCTAACAACTTGACCCCTCGCGTCAACTATAAGCGGAACCTCCTCCTGGCCCTCTAGAAGGTGCCTGTACGCTATACCCTTGGGGTGGGTCTTTAGAACCTCTCTTGGAGTCATCTCTATAGTGAAGCCGAGCGGTTTGAACTTGATAGCGTCTGGTTTAACAGACGAATATTTTACAGGAAACTCGACGCCAGTTAGGTCATAAAGCCCTATGGAGACCTTTCGCCTGTCTCTACCGTATGTCAGGTGTATCTTCTCCTGAAGCTGCATAAGCTGCCGAATACTTTCGTCGTCTAGACTAACACCCTTCACGACTGCAAAGTAAGCATAGGGACGGTAAGATGGCCCGTTAATATGGGCCTCGTAAGTATGGTCGCTGATTGACACTTTAGGGAGCCCTTTCTCTAACCCTAGGAGTCCTTTCACGTAGATCGAGAGAAGCTCTGCGGAGTACAAGTCTGGCCTGTCATGGGTAGCCTCAAAGGATATAGTGTCTCCCGCTATGTCTTCGACCTCGCATTTTAAGCGGGGTAGTATGTTCCTCAGCTCGCTTTCTGAGAGGCTTACACCAACTAAGCGTTCCAGATCCCAAAGTTTGACCTCAACTACTGGCATACACTCACCTCAGAAGGCTTGTGGGGAGGGGTCTAGGCGCCCGCCGAATAAAGTCTAGATCCTGGGTGAAGAGGAGGCGTATATCATCGATTCCTAAAACAGTCATAGCTATCCTGTCAATACCTATACCCCAGGCGGCAACGTTTACCCCTTTTACGCCTAGAGCTGCAAGCATCTCGGGTCTAAACATACCCCCTGGAAAAACCTCTATCCAGCCCAGCTTCTCGTGTTTTATAAAGCCTTCAACGCTTGGCTCAGTGAAGGGGAAATAGGCCGGCTTCACCTTGACCTCGCCTAGACCCAACCTTCTGGCCATCTCGTTGAAGAATCCGAGTAGGTTTCGGAAGGTCACTTTTCTACCAACGATAATTCCTTCGAGCTGGTAGAACTCCATGCTGTGCTTTGCATCGAGGTTCTCAGGCCTGAACACTCTGTCGAGCGAGAAACACATATACTCGCCAGCCCCCCTCTGGTACAAGGTTCTCGCCGAGACGGCTGTCGTCTGCGTCCGGAGTATAAGCCTTGCAGCCCTGAGCGGATCCCACTTGTAGCCCCAACCCTTAGAGCCTGTCCCGCCCCCGTTTTCGTGGGCGCTTGCGATCCTCTTTAAGAGTTCTAGGTCGCGGATCTCGCCTAGCATGTTACCTTTCACGAAGTACGTGTCGTGTATCTCGCGGGCCGGGTGGTCTTGAGCCTGGAACAACGCATCAAAGTTCCAAAGTTCTAGCTCGACATGAGGCCCCTTCATCTCCTCGAAGCCCATTTCAACAAGTATCTCTCTAAGCCAGTCTAGGAATTCGAGATATGGGTGTTTGCGCCCAGCCGGAATACTTGGAGGCTCGGCTTTAAGGTCGAAGGGCTTAAAGACGGCGTATCTCCAGCTACCACTCTCCAGTATCTCTGGAGTAAGCTCGGTGATGACGGGAGCTTCCGCCAGGAGCCCTTTGCTTAATAGCATTGAAAGTGTCCCTGTTGCTCTGAGCCTCAGCTTGGTCCTTTTCCTGAGCTCGACTAAGCCCCTCCTCCTCAACGTGTTTAGGAGTTGTTGCTCAGGGAGCTGTCCTCGAGCTATGAGTTCCAAAGCGCTCTTATTCCTCTCGACGAGCTCATGCGCGTTAGGCTCTACAAGCTTTAGAAGCCCAGACTCCACGATCAACGCTTTCCCAGCTGCCAACTGGGCTATGCCGATCTCTATTTCCTCAGGCTTAAAACCCTTCTCGACGCCCTTTCGTGTTAACTCTTCCCTACTTATAGAACCTAGAGAGGAGAGAAGGCTGAGAACGTTTTCCTCGGGAAGGCCTGATTTTAGACACCTTTCTCCCTCTTTTGTAAGCACGTAGACGGGTACTTCTACTCTCTCAACCTCGAGTAGTCCTTTCGACTTTAACTCCTCTATGTCCCGCATGAGGTCTTCGCGCTTAACGTTAAGCCGCGACGCAAGCTCGTCGACGTCGAGCTCTGACTCTTGAATTGCCATCAGGATTCTCATTTGACGTGGAGAAACGTAGGTTTTCGTCAAAATTGGCGAGTCATGGTCACCATTAACGCTCATACCTCCCTCCCTATTAAGATTTTCGAGACTGGCTTGCATACTTAAGTTTAGAACTATTTATATTGTTTAACATCCTCTTTTCATAGGGGTGCACTTGATTAATCCTTACGAGATACGAAAGGACTTCCCCATATTTAGCAGGAAGGTACACGGCAAGAGCCTAATTTACTTCGACAACGCGGCGACAAGCCAGAGACCCATACAGGTCCTTGAAGCTATAGAGAACTTTTATAGGAACCAGAATGCGAATATTGGACGGAGTGTACACGAGCTCGCTCTATCCGCCACTGAAACCTACGAGGCGTCCAGAAAGATTGTGGCGACCTTCCTTGGGGCTAAGCCTGACGAGCTAGTATTTACAAAGAATACAACGGAGAGCATTAACATGGCAGCTTACTCTCTGCTTGTCTCGGGTATTATCGACAGAGGGAGTGAAATCATGATCACGAGGATGGAGCACCACAGCAATCTTCTCCCCTGGGTTACCGTTGCTAAACTGGCCAAGGCCGAGCTACGGGTTGTAGAGGTCTCGGATAACGGTAGGCTATCCATGGATGACTTCTATAGAAAGTTGAGCGATAAAACTCGCGTCGTCGCAGTCACGCATGCTAGTAATGTTACAGGAGTCGTCAACCCGGTACGCGAGATCTGTGAGGAGGCTCACAAGCACGGTGCACTTTGCCTTGTGGATGGGGCTCAAAGCGTCCCGCACATGAAGGTTGACGTTAACACCATGAAGGCAGACTTTCTAGCTTTTTCCGGGCATAAAATGCTTGGTCCCATGGGAATAGGTGGACTTTTCATTAGGAGAGAGTTGGGAGAGAGGCTTGACCCGCCTTTTCCAGGGGGAGGAGCTATATCGCTTGTGGGATGCGAGGTAGACAGGTGTACGGCGGAGTGGCTTAGCATGCCTCACAAGTTCGAAGCTGGGACGCCAAACGTTGCCGGAGCACTAGGCTTGTCTGTAGCCGTGGAATATCTCGAAAAAATAGGGCTTGAGAATATTGAGGCTCATGAGAAAAGGCTTCTAGAGAAAGGCATGGAAATTCTCTCTGGGTTAGGTGTCAAACTCTATGGCCCTGAAGAGACAAGGGAAAGGATAGGTGTTTTAAGCTTTAACATAGAGGGCATGACACCGCATGAGGTGGCTCAGCTACTTGACAGTGAAGGTATAGCTGTAAGAAGCGGTCATCACTGTGCGCTCCCCCTCGTTAAAAGGCTTGGCGCCCCGATGGGTACGGTTAGAGCTAGCTTCTACCTTTACAACACTCTGGAAGAACTGGAAACTTTCGGCGAAGTATTAAGGAAGATAAAGATCCTCGCAAGCTAGAGCCTAGACGGCGTCCTGAATGTACTCTTCCCCCTCCCTTAAAGCGTTTTCAGCGCGATACAACTCTCTTGCAAGGTACGCGGCATGTCTGGGGAGTAAAGCATCAAGGTTGATCTTTTCTAAAAGCTCCTTGGCGCTCTTTCCACGGAAGGAGGTGACAAGGGCGCCCGTCTGATCCCTATGCTCTAGTAGTATTAGGCCGTCCTCAACCCGTATTATGAAGTTGCCCTTAGGGTCTGGTACGAAAGCCGTGAAACTCTTCCTCTCGTTCTCCACCAGCTCCTTTACCCTTGCCCAATCATGCTCATAGAGGTGCAGGGAGCCACTGATAACTGTTAAAAAACCAGGGCGAACATTATTCCCAGTCTTATCTGAAAGCTGCCTCGAAATCTCTTCCATCAGGCGTAGAAGACCATAAGTGTTTACTGGCCAGCCTGCGTAGGCATCGTGACTTCGGAAATAAGCGAGCTGGTTGTACCTGTATCCCGACAGGTCACCCTGCACTATTATAAGGCATGGCGGGTCTTTGCTCTTAGGGTCTATTTCGAAATCCCAGGTTAAGGCTACTGCCCTCCTAGTGCTGGGGTTTGAGGCAAGCTTTGAGACGAGGGTGGCTATTTGATCCCCGGCAACCCTGTGCCTGCGAAGCCTGTCACCATACGAGTAGCTTGCACCGGAAACGCCTTCTAGGAGTGCCTCCACGTGTCTCTCGAGCTCTTCACGAGAGAAATATCGCTGTAGTTTGTGAGAAGTCTTTAAGGCTTCTTCCGCGTATAATACAATCGTAGAGCCAAGCAGTTGTTTCTGCATCTCCCCGTACTCGGTGCCTTTTAGGTATCCCCATGTGAGTACGGCATCGACAAGCTTAGCCCATGCTCTTACAAGGTTATCCTCGACGATGTGTAAACCGGATATTTGGCTAGGCCACGAGGTTGACCGTACTTCTACAAGTTCAATGTTAACTATATCCCTGTAGATCCCGGGAGCGAATTCCCGATTGATGACCAGTGCTATTGATTGGTAAGCCCCCTTGCTGAATTCTTCTCGTAAATCTATGACCTTAACTGTTCCAAGTATTGGTTTGAGCTTCTCTAAGGGCCACATTAGCCTGAGTCCTTCAGGGACTGACCCCTGAAACAGCTCTATCAAGGCTTTCCCGCTTCCAGAGAGATCTGCGCCGAAGACCACGAGAGTGTTTATTTCAGGATGCTTCGAGAGTGTATATAGCAAGTGGTTTATCCCGTACATCGTGTAGAGCGTTCCTACGATGTTTACTTTGGCGTCTACTTCTAGCCTTTTGAGAAGATCCAGGACAAACTCCTTCTTGGTCCACAGTGTGACGATGCTAACGTTTGACTTCGGGTTCAGTACGACAACATCAGGCATTAGACGCCCACTGATTATAAGATGGAAGCGAAGGAATAAAAAGGGAATGTTGAAAAAAGTGAAAGTCTTTTCAAACACTGCTCAAGTAGGATTGAGGAAGCAATAAAGATAATAACGTCTGAGGAGAATATCGCTCGGTGATCATTCTGCAACGCAGGGTTAACGATAAGAAGTTTTTCAAAAAGATCGGGGCAGAGCTACCCGTGCTAGGTCTGGGTACCTGGGGTATTGGCGGTGGATTCTGGACCCCTGATAACTCACAGGATGATGCATGGGTTGACGCCTTGAGGTATGGCCTGGAGCTGGGTGCAACTCTAATTGACACTGCTGAGATGTATGGAGGTGGACACTCAGAGGAAATCGTGGGTAAGGCTATAAAGGGGTTCGAGCGCGAGGAGATTTTCATCGTGTCAAAGGTGTGGCACACGCATGCAAGCCGTGATGATGTTATAAAGGCCGCTCAAGGCAGTGTTAAGAGGCTTGGGACATACATGGACTTATACCTGATTCACTGGCCTCCCGAGAACGTTAAGCTTTGTGAGACGATGAGGGGGCTCGAGGAGACTGTTAAAAGAGGGTACACCAGGTTTATCGGTGTGAGCAACTTTAGCGTAGAACTCTTGGAGGAGGCTAGGAGCTGCCTGAGCACGAATGATGTCGCTGCGATAGAGAACAAGTTCAGCCTTCTCGACAGGCGAGACGAGAATACTGTTATTCCCTATGCTGAACGCGAGGGCATGCTTTACCTGGCTTATACCCCCCTTGAGAAAGGCCAGCTGGCAAAGGACTCTTTCCTTGCAAGTATTGGGTCAAAGTACGGGAAAACCGCAGTGCAAGTGGCTCTCAACTGGCTGATAATGTTTAACCCTGTGGTTCCAATTCCCAAGGCAGCGGACAAAAGACACGTTGAGGAAAACGTCGGTGCTATGGGTTGGAGGCTGAGCATTGAGGACTGGAGACTCATCTCTGAAAAATATAAGAGAGTGATTGCTTGAAGATGGTGCGAGTATATAGAAACGAAGATGTGAGGAGAATAATAGCTTTTATCCCTAAGGGTCACAGACACGTTAGGATTCTCCTGGAATTCGTCGATGGAGCTGTTGTAATCCAGGAGGCGACAGCGGCGGCGATAGTCAGGGCTTACATGAATGTTGTGACGCATCCTTTTAAGAGGGCTGTGGAGCTGGTATCCCAAAGAGTTAGTGGGCAAAAGGAGGGATACGCTGATTATCAGTTATTGGAGACTGGTAGAAGCGAGGAGGAGATTTTCTCTCAGCTTGAGTCGATATTAGAGCCCAATAAAAGCTAGCCCTCTTAAAGACAAGTTATTTGCGGTAACGCCGCTCAAGGAGTACTTCGGCTAGCTTTGCAGGGTTAAGCTCTTTTACGCCGAGCTCCTTAGCAATTCTTTGAAGCTGCGTAAGCATAAAGCCGTGTTGCTCAAGAAAATCCGTATCTGTGAGCACTTCGAGGGCTTCGCCATCTCGGATGATTTTTCCCTTTTCAAGAATGATAATCCTACTCGCATATCTCCCGAGCAGATCCAAATCATGAGTTATAACGATGATTGTTTTCCCCATCGCGTTCAAGACCCTAAGGGTTTCAAAAAGCATGAGGCTTCTACCGTAATCTAGGCCTGTGGTTGGCTCATCCAATATTATTGCTTGAGACCCCATAACGAGAACACTTGCTATTGCTAGTCTGTGTTTCTGTCCAAAGCTTAGTGTATGGGGAGGGGTGTTTAGAGGTTTGTCGAGGTCGACGGCCCTTAGAGCTTCACGAACCCGCGGTTCTATGTCTCTTTCGGCGAATCCAAGATTTCTAAGGGCAAAAGCAACTTCATCCTTTATGGTATGAGAAAATATCATCATATCAGGGTTCTGGAACACATATGCCACCGTCCTTGCCGCCTCAGATGCTGGAAGCTTTCTAGAATCCACGCCATTTATTATGACACGCCCCTTCGTGGGCTTAAGTAGCGATGCCGCTAGCTTTGCTAGGGTTGTTTTCCCTGAGCCACTGTGTCCTATTATGCCTATAAATTCACCCTGCGTTATCTCGAGGGAAATACCTTGAAGGGCCCTTACCCCCGTGGGATAAACAAACTCTACCTCTTCAAACCTTATCATACCCTTCACCAGCTGTGCTCCTTGAAGTCTTCAAGGCGGACGGGAATTTTCAACTTGACACCTTTCTTTATGAGCTGGTAGGCGATCTCCGTTACACCTGGTGGCCTAACGCCTAGCTTGGTCACCAAATCCATTTGCGAGAAGACTTCCTGCGGGGTGCCTCCTAGGAGAATCTTGCCCTCATCCATGAGATAAATTTTATCGGCAACATTGACGGCCCACTCGACCCTGTGTTCTGCTACGATAATTGTCAAGCCGTACTCCTCTTTTAGCCTCGAGATGGCTGATAGAACCATCTGTGTGCCCAAGTGATCAAGCATGGAGGTAGGCTCATCTAGGAGGAGTATTTTGGGCTTCATGGTTAATACGCTTGCTATTGCCAGGAGCTGCTTCTCGCCACCCGAGAGGGTTTGAGGATCCTTTTGCTCATACCCTCTGAGCCCAAGCGCATCAAGCGCCCACTCAACGCGAGCGAGAACCTCATCTTTAGAGAGGCCAAGATTTTCGGGCGCCATGGCTAGCTCCTCGAATACCGAACGAGTAATTATCTGGATCTCGGGGTTCTGGTAGACGATGCCCACCTTGCCTGTCAAAGCCTTGTAGCCCTGCTTAACGGGGTCTACTCCGTCGACGAAGACCTCGCCCTTGACGTGCCCTGGAATCACTCCTGGGAGGAGCCCTGAGATAATGTTGAGCAGCGTGCTTTTCCCGCAGCCACTGGGACCCATCAATACGACAGTTTCTCCCTTTGATATCTCTAAAGAGACGTTCTCTATAATCCATTTATCCGAAGTAATGTACTTAGCGTACACCTCTCTTAACCTTACAACTGTATCAGACCCATACCCCAAGCCGTTATCACCCCGTAAAATACTAGGGAAACTAAGATGAATATAGTGTCCGAACTCTTCCAATTCGATTCCAATACATATGTTCTTTTACCGTATCCTACAGCTCTAGTAGCTAGGACAAGGCTTAGATCCCACACGTCAGTCAGCATCTTGGAGAAAAGAGGAACAATGATAGGGATGTGCTTCCTGATTCTTTCCACCAAGCTGCCTTTGTCCAATGACAATCCCCTCGCTCTTTGCGCGTCTATTACGTCGCCTGCCACTCTCACCATTGAGGGCAGTAGACTTAATGCTATAACAAAGGTTAACGCTAGTTTATGGGGAACCTTGATCTTCTCGAGAGTCCACATTAAATGGTAGGGCTTAGTGGACGCGAAAAATACTACAAATGCGATTATCGGATTGACTATGAGGAAAAACTTGCCCAAAGCTACTAAGAGGCCAACATCGGTAACCCGGAGCCAGCCCAATTCGAGCAACACAGTTCCCTGCGAGCTATAAATGCCGGCCCATATAATAGTGGAGACAAGGAAGAATATTAAAGAGTTGAAGATCAAGAGGAGGGCAACCCCTGTACCTAGTCCTGAAAGTGATAAGGCCATGAGTGTGGAGATGAAGACAGGTATTCCCTTTATACCGTTAAACTGTGTAGCTATCGAGGCCGCAAGCACCAGCACCGACCATATAAGCTTTGACCGCGGGTCGAGGCCGTGCATGAATGATTTTCTTTCAATGTAAAGGCCAGTAAACATGAGTAAGACACCAAGGGTTTAACAGAGTAATGTTGAAAAAATTATAAAATTATCGTTTTTATGCTAGGTTTTTCACCCTATCCTTCCAGTACAAGCCTCTCCCTTTAACATAAGGGAATAGTAGAGCGCCTAGAATCGGCGAGAGAATCGCGTTAACCACTATGTTGTTGCTGAGAATGCTGGGGGCAATAATTCCCCAGATTACGAAGAGGGGTAGTCCTACGACGGCTTGCATAGCGTCAAGCCACCAGCATATGTATACTGCGCTGACGAGAGCCTGAACAATTACTCCCCAGATGTAAAAGTCGGCTAGGGATACGGCCGACTTGAAAGTCTGGTCACGTACAAATTTGTAAGGAATGTAAGCTATAAGGAAGTTGCCCACGAAGCCTCCTATGGATCCCACGCCAAAGTAACCGGCAAGAACGTCAGCGATTAGGTTGCCGAAGGCTACCCCGAGTGCCCCTGGAATACCGAAGAACATGCCGAAGAGGGGTGCTAGTGAGTTGGCGGGTCTTATCCATGTAAAGCCCGGCACTATGGTTATAGGGGCTGTAGCTGCTAGGAGACCTCCATAGACTGCTGCGCTAAGAGCTGCTAAGGCTATGTCCAGCACGCCCCAGTTGCTTACGCCTTGACCTGTCTTTTTAAGGCCGCTAAGAGTGATTGTGTATCCGGCTAGCTCGACTAGGAAGACCAGAGTTCCTATAACCCACACAACCGCGCCTATGTAGAAGATTATGTTGGTGAACTGGGTGAAGAAACGTGAGAGGGGGAATACACTCCATGGATCCTGGGGGTTAACAGTGTAAGCTTGATAGAATTCATAAAGGATGGCAGCCGCGATCAGAAGACCTATTATTAAAATTAAGTAACTGTAAAGTTTGCTATTTGAGCTTTGTGCGCTCATATCAAGTTATATTAATTAGTCTTTCTACTTAAATATATTTTCCTGAGGAGAATTTGCATAACGGTGTGTATGCTGGAAGCCTATTAGAATGCTCTACCTATTGATATGGAAGGGTGTACCGTACAAGCTTGTTAAGAACGTCCGTTCTTGTCACTATTCCTACAGGTCTCTCTAATTCATCCACCACGACTGCTCTTCCCGTTTTTCTCGAGGCAAGAATTTTCATGAGATCCATTATGTCAGCCCCAGTTCCCACCCTTGGAACGTTCGTCTCCATGAAGTCTTCCACCTTTCCTTTATAATCACGCCTGAGATAAGCCTTGACGACATGCGATGCACTTATAATTCCGCAGAGCTTCCCGTCATCGTCAACGACCGGTATGGCTCTAATGTCATTAGAGAGTAAAAGATCCCCTACAGCAGTAAGGTCTACACTTCTCTTGACGACGACAGGGCTAGGCGTCATCACCTCGCCTGCAGTGGCTTTGGGCACCGCTATAAGGGAGTTAACCTCTATTAGTATCTCGTGTCGCTTGTAATCCACTTTCAAAACATATCCATCAATTATTAGTCTGGTTCTGGGCGTAGGGCCGAGTTTGACGTGAGCGCCCTCCCTCAACTGGTTTATGCTGCCAAACACCTTGAGAACAGCCTTAACTCCAGCGGGATCCGCTAGTCCAAGGATGTCGAGCTCTAGGGCATAGATTCGCGAGGGATGAGAGTCAATAACTATTGGTGTAGGCTCAATCAAATTCTCCAAGTATTGGGGGGACCTTGCTATTTCAATACCCTTAACCGTTGGGAGATAACCTCCACCCGGTCCCGTCCTAGCTTCAATGAGTCCCATCGCTTTAAGAGCTAATATAGAGTTTCTTACAGTTCCCTCACTCTTCCCAAGGTGCGTAGCTATCTCACTACTCGTAACGGGACGTTGAAGAGAGTCAAATAGTGTGACCACCGCAACTAGTAGCTCGTAAAGAGTACTCGAAAGAGACATATTTAGTGTTATTATTATAAGGTATTAATCTTTAACTCGTCGAATAAAGCTTCGTCATTTACTTAAAAATTAAAGCGGTTACCCTTTCACTGTTAACTCAGGAGATCAAAGGTAAACTTTACCCGGTTAAAAAATGCTCAACAAGCTTCATAGCGTCTCTAAAGCTTAATTAGTACGTGCAGAGACCCCTCTCCTCCAATCACACAAGCCTAGGGTTTCTTCGTCTCCTGCACCCTGTCAAGGAGATACCTCTCAGAGGAGATTCGGGTGTGCTTAGAGCAATGTACATCTACCTTATGATCACACATCCTTTGCCCTCCATGCATACGTGTTCATCCATCAGCTTTTCAAGGGTCTGGAGCTTTACTCCTTTTCCTACACTATACGTGTAGTATTGGAGGAGGACGGTACTATATCCCGGATAGGATTTATGTTTTCATAATTATATGGGAGGCGTAGGGTTTTAATATGAGTGATAGGTCTGTGAGGATCCTAAAGAAAGATGCCTCTTATTCCTCGAGGAGGCCATCGATCCTGGCTGAGAGTTCTTCTAGCTCTCTGAGCATCGCGTCTATGCTGTCGAGTGCGCTCCTTTGGTCTGGCAGGATATCAGCGTAGGCCCTTACTGGAAAGAAGGGCGGGGAGGAGGTCAGCGACAGGAGCAAAAGGAATAAAAACAATAACCCCTCATGGGGGTAACCCGGGAGCCCGCCCCAATGGCTGTCTCTTATACACATCT
>ERZ1669248.48-NODE-48-length-79834-cov-9.978052_pt1 | contig 79834 bp, 68 predicted proteins | sample MGYA00579296_ERZ1669248 | MGnify/ENA primary metagenome ERZ1669248 (study PRJEB41166, sample SAMN08046057) | hot springs metagenome | biome: hot spring; feature: neutral hot spring; material: thermophilic sediment; isolation source: thermophilic sediment from...
ACTCCTTGTGATAGGGCATGCCCTTTATAATAGTAAAGCTTCTGTAAAGTGCTTCTACCAAAATTAAAAGTGCTATTTCATGATTTAAAGTAAGGGAAGATAAACTCCATAATTCTTTAGCTGAATTTTTTATGATTTCAGAAAGTCCCTCCTCTCCTCCTATAATAAAAGTAATAAAGGTTTGAGTTTGTATTAAGTTTTCTAAATTTTTAGCTAATTCAATGCTTTTAAATACTTTTCCTTTCTCATCAAGAACTATTAAATATTCTTTATCAGAAATATACTTTTTAAGTGCTTCTTCTTCCTTTTTTATTTTTAACTCTCTTTTTAATCCTTTAGTTTTTACTTTTGGAAAAAAAGCCTCCACAGGTACAAAAACTTTTATTTTATTTAAGTAATATTCAAGCCCCTCTTTAACAAAATTAAATTTTATAGGACCTGGCATCAAAATTTTAATTTTTTGAAGCATCTCTATTTATTTTTCTATTCCGTAGCCTCCCAATCCCTTTAACTGAAAAAGAAAATAAAACTTAGTATCCTTTGGAGTAACCGTAAATCCCAAGCTAATTGTGTAACAATCATGTAAATAAGTTCCTACAAGTTTCATCTCAGTAGTCTCATCTCTTATTAAATTTCTACTTACATAAAATTCTGCCAAGATCCGATCTAAAATTTTAGACTTTAAGTCTAAGGTGAGTTGTCTTGTATTCCATGCAGAATCTTCTTGATAAATTAAATCTACATAATCTAAAAATACATCTCTAAGACTTAAGTTTAAAGAATGTTTTTTAAATCCAAGACCATAAAAATTATAAGTTGTATCGTATCTTGCATAAAAATAAGGACTATAATTAAGTAAAATCTGTAAAAATATGTCAGAAAAGGGTTTTTCTTCCGGTTTAGTTGCAGTTGCTGAACGCTGAGCTTTTGTAAAGTCATACTGTTGATATGCTCTAATAATTAAGAAATTTTTATGAGAAGGTAAGCTAAAATACTGCCAAAGACCATATTCTAAAGTATGAGTTTTATTACTTATCAAATCCTCATAATCAAATTGAGGAATAGTGGTTTCACTCGGTTTAGAACGATAAAAATAGGTAATATAAGGTTTTAGAGTATGTAAAAATCTTAAATTTTTATTAAGAATTGTTAAAAAATCATAATATTTAGAAAGAAAGATATAGGAATCTACTAAAAACTCATAGTAACCCCGTTTTATACTGCTATCTTCAAATCCATCTTTTTCTCTTAAATTATAAAAATTAAAATTGTATCTAAAACTTGCGAAATTAAAAACCATACCAATTTTAAAAGGATAGGTAATACCTAATTTTGTATCAATTTTATCTCCGTAATACCCCTCTTTCCTGTAAGTATAAAGATACTTTAAAGATACTTCAGGTAAAAAAAGACCAAAAATACTGGTAGGTAAAAAATTTAAATTTAAGTTAAAAAGGGGTTGCAATAGGGTATCACTGTCTAATGTTCCATGATAGTCAAAATAGGTGTTTTCAAGTCTTGCATAAAGACTATTTCTGTAATATTGAATCCAGAATCTTGAGGTTCTATATTCCTGAGCTTTGTCTTCTATATCTCGATTAAATCTTCTTAAGATTTGATATTTTGTAGTTGAATACCCTCCTTCCCCTACATCGAATTCTTCTAAAAAATCCCTTTCTGATACCAGATCAACATCTAAATGCATATCCAAATTTGGTTTAATTGCATAATCTATCTTACTGAGCACCCACCATTTACTTCTTTCTGGTTCTTCTTCTATCCCATATCCCCTTTTTTCTATATCCTTGATATACCTGAATTTTATAAGCCCTTGAAAATCTTCTTTAAATTTAAACTGGTTTTCTATATCCATTAACAATCCTCTTTTAGTAAGGTAAAATGGAGATATGGTAAAATCTATTTGATCGGTAAGTGCCCAAAAAAAGGGAATTTGTATTCCAAATCCCAATCTACTTCCTTGAGAAAATCTTGGAGTTAAAAAACCTGTTTTTCTGGGAACAGTTATAGGCAATTTAACCTTGGGAAAATAAACAGCCTTTGGAAAATAACCTATGGGTATATTTTTAATTTTAAATTTTGTAGCATCTCCACTGCTTATTCCCTCTGGTGTTAACAAGAAATTATCAACTTCCAAACTCCAAGGAGGAAAATCTTTTTCATTTTCACAATCGAATTCACAGGTAGTAATAAGAGCTTTTTTTGCAAAATACTCATTTAATGCATTTTTATGAAAATCTATAGCCTTTATTCTTATTTGTTCTTTTTTTAAAAAAAGAAAGACTTTATCTGCCCAGATTTCTTCATTTCTCAGATCTAAGAACCCTTTATTTCCTTCTGCAGTAGCATTTTTTTGAAAATCAAAAATCTTAAAATTTTTTAAAGTTAAATATTCTGTTTCTACCTCATATTTAACTTCTTGAGCCCAAATTAAAAAATCTTTACTATTAATAACTACATCGCCTTTAGCAATAACAACTTCTGGTTTGTGAAAAACTTCTATTTTTTGGGCAGTAATTTCAAAATGTCTTTTATAAGCAGAAAAGCAAGAACTATAAAAAGAAAGAAAAAATATAACAATTAAGATAAAATTCCATAAATAAAGCATTCAAAATTAGTTTTAAGGTTTTTATTCTTTTTCCTCTTCTTCACCCTCTAAAATTTCTTCTACTTCTTCCTCTCCAGCTTCCAGTTCTTCTTCCTGTTCTTCGTCTTTCATAAGAAGCATAGTTAAGAATTCTCCTACATGGGTCTTTTCTTCTCTTGCAATGTCAAGAAAAACTGCTTTTAGATTTTCATCCTCAGTAAGAGCAGCTAATTGTTCATAAAGGTTAATCGCATCAAGCTCTGCAATGATAGCTATTCTGAGAATCTGCTTGTCAAGATCTTCTTCTTCAATTCTTGTAAGATCAAAGGGGATTTTGGAAAGCATATTCTCCTCCTTTTAAAGCTTTTGAAATTTTATTGTAGCCTATATAAATTAAATTTTCAAGTAAAATTTTTAAATTTTTGTAGCATCCATTTTAAATTGTTAAGCTCTTTAGGAATGGAGGCTTTTATGGATTAATACATAATGCCTCATTTAAAAATCTAAACGAAATAAGTTTTGATGCGGCTAAATATGCTTTCTCAAGCATCCTCTGATATCTTTTTATATTTCTGTAAAGTTCTGCAGACCTCTCAATTAATCTTTCCACCAACTCTTTCCTTAGAAATAAGCTTTGTACAAAATTGAAAAAAGTTTAGGTAAAGCAGAAAAACTTATTTATAAACAGAGTCGGAAGAGGCAACGAAAACACAATGTTAACTTCATCTTATCCAGGTGGTTGACAATCGAGTCTTCGGCTGATAAACTTTTAAAAAACGATTCTCAAGGAGGGGAAGAACTTGGCTCTGAGTCTTACCGAAAGGGTAGAAGTTTTTCGCAGGAGGGTTTTCGAGTTTACCCGGAGCTCCGGACTTTCCACCCAGATCGCCTTGGCCCTCTTTGGAGCTGCCTTCATCGGGCTGGCGGCGCAGATAAGGATACCCCTACCCTTCACCCCCATACCCATCACCGGTCAGACCTTTGCCGTACTCTTCCTAGCCATCCTGATGGGAACCAGGGTCGGCACTTTAAGCTCCCTCTTCTACGTTCTCTTCGGCGGCCTGGGGCTCCCTTGGTTTGCCGGAGCCAGAGGAGGCTGGGCCGTTCTGGCCGGACCTACTGGCGGATACCTCATAGGGTTTATTCTGGCCGCCCTCCTGGTAGGTTACCTTTGCGACCACTTCGCCTGGGCCCGGCGGCTCCCAGGCCTTATAGCCGGCCTGCTGGTGGCTAACTTCTTGGTCATACACGGCCTCGGGATCCTCTGGCTGGGAGCGGTAACCGGAACCCATTCTTTAAGCAAGCTCTTACTTTTAGGCAGCCTTCCCTTCGTGCCCGGTGACCTTCTGAAGATAGCCTTTGCCGCCAGCCTGGGACGACTCGTCCTTCCCAGCAGATAAGCCGCACCATGGTACGTTTAAGAGGTCATCACCTAATTTGCCTGCAGTTTTTCCGGGGGAAGGGTACAGCCGGATACTAAAATAAGCGGAATATTCCTGAGTCACTGTGTCGTAATCCCTTGTTAATCAGGGCAGGTTTCATCCCTCCCCATGCAATCCCGCGCTAATGCGGGCAGGTTTCAACGTAAAAAGATTAAATGAAATTACAAAAAGAGAGTACAAATTGTCGCAATCCCGCGCTAATGCGGGCAGGTTTCAACACATGGGGTTTTTTATATTAATAGCTTCAAAGCCGAATGGTGCTTCTCAAGTGTCGCAATCCCGCGCTAATGCGGGCAGGTTTCAACCCTAAACTCATGCAAGTCCCATAAATCCTATCTTGTGATTTATTTCTCTAAGTTCTTGCCTCAAATTTTAACTTGTGAAACCCTCATAAATCCTACCTTCTTTTCTCAAGGAAAAAAACAATTTTTGACATTAAATCAATCACTTAAAATACACAAATTTTGCCACTTAATCGCAATTGATTCTCAATAAAAGCGGTGAATTTCTCCCCGCCTGAAAACCTCATCACTCAATTATCTCAAGCTTTTTTAAAATCATCATATTTCTTACTTAATTAATGTCTACAATCAAAAATTTTCCCCACACTTCACCCCCCTTTAAATAAACCCCTAACCAATAGCCACCTATTCACTTTTCAAAGAACTACTAAATTCCAAAAGACCTCTAAATTCCCATTATCTCTTATACCATTATTTTATATTTTTTCAAGTAATTAAAGTTCCTTAGTACATCACCCTTCCTGCTGACAAATATCACCTCTCCTTGAGTCTTATCCTGATAGTCCTTAATCTTTCTATCTGCTGTTTTTTCCTCTTACATAAATTGAAGAAATACCTACCTCCTCTTAGGGATTTCCAAGACCAAAATGAGCCAGTTGAAATCTCTTTGCTGGACAGTGAAGAAACTAATAAAACCATTTTTCTTTTCTCCACACATTAAATATCAAATCCCTTTTCTATGAAAAATCTGACATTCTTTTTTTAAGATTTTTTCTTTCTTCTCTATAACCTCACCTCGCTTAAGTTTTAGATAAGTCTTGCTCACAGAAAATTTTTCTTTCCTCCAAGATTATGCTTTCAAGAAAGTCTTTTTTGTACTCCTGGTAAGAGTTTTCCTGTGATTTTTGTAAATTTATCAAAGAAGTTTCTTTTAAAAAACTTTCATCTTCGGCTCTGTGGTCAAACCTTGAAAGAGAAGTTGATATAGTTGAACTTGAGAAGATTAAATTTAAAGAAAAGATTCTTAAAGAGGGAATTTTTGAAAAATTTAAAAAAATCTGGAAGATAAAAACATTAAAGAAAGTTTGGCTTATAAACTTCATAATTTATATGTGCTTATGAGGATCTTTTTAAGTTAGTTGTAAATTTTTTTTGAAAATTAAATTAAAAAAACTTCCAGATATCACATTGACCTTTTAAAAAGATTGCTTGTTGAAATTGAAGATTTGAGGCCTTCTCTCTTATCAAAGGAAACTTATAAATTATTAGATGAATTGAGAGTTTTTAGACATCTCTTTCGGCATGCTTATAGTTATGAACTTGATGGAGAAAGGGTGCTTAAACTTGTAGAAAAAATGGACATCCTTAAAGATTTATTTAAAAGAGATTTTGATAAATTTGTGAGAAAACTGAAATTAGTTGTTAAAGAGTATCATTATAATGCGAATAGTTAATAAACTGCCCTAAGATTGATCTCTTCAAAGGTATCTAACAGCAAAGATAAGTGTTCGTAAGATGGATCTATTTTGTATCCATTTATTTCAAAACATATCAGATAATCTGGATATTTTAAATAAAGTTGAATAGGTAACCCTGATTTTGAAGTTTCTTCTTTGATTAAAAAGTTTTTTAAATATTCTAATTTTTCTTCGTTAATAACCTCATAAGGAAAAAGGATATTTATTTTTCCGTTTTTAAAAAATTTTAAATCTTTTAATTCTGCTAAGTCTTCTATCAATAAGATTGTATTTTCCTCCTCTTTATCTACTTCTCCTTTAACCCAAAGGGGGTTCCCTTCTGTTAAAATATGCATATATTGCCTATATAGATCAGGAAAAATAAGAGCTTTTAAGACTGATTTTTCATCTTCTATTTTTATTATAGCCATTTTTTCTCCATTTTTAGTGCTTTTTATTTTTATTTCTGAAATAATCCCAGCAGAAACAATTTTTGTGCCTTCTTCAACTTCTTTTATTTTTTCCATATTAAAAGAAGAAAAAATATTAATCCATTTCCTATATCTTTTCATAGGGTGATCAGTAAGATAAAAGCCAAGAGCTTCTTTTTCAAAAATCAGTTTTTCATCTAAGTCCCATTCAGGAACTTCTTCTAAATTAAAAGTTTTATCTAAGCTTATTAAAGTAGCTTGTTTAAAAAGTGTAGAAAATTTTGCTTGACTTGAAATTGAGAGAACTGAAGAAAGATTATGTATTAATTTTGCTCTATTTGGTTCTAAACTATCAAAAGCTCCTGACTTAATCAAAGCTTCTATAGTTTTTTTATTTACTTTTTTAGTATCTACTTTATTGCAAAAATCTAAAAAAGAATTATAAGGTCTTTTCCTTAAAATTTCATTAACTGCTTCTTCTCCTACATTTTTAATAGCATAAAGTCCTATTCTGATAGCATTACCCTCTATGGTAAATCCTGCTTCGCTTTTATTTATATCTGGTGGCAAAATTTTTATCCCCATTTCATTGGCTACTGCTAAATATTTGCTAACCTCTTCGCTTTTATTAGCCTCATAGGTAAGAATAGATGCCATAAAGTAGATAGGATAATGGGCCTTTAAATAGGCTGTTTGATAAGCAACTAAAGCATAAGCTGCTGAATGGCTTTTGTTAAATCCATAGTCTGCAAATTTTTCAATTAAATCAAATACTTTTTCAGCTATCTCAAGAGGAATATTTCTTTCTACTGAGCGAGAAATAAATTCTTTTCTCAAACTCTCCATTAGTTCTTTTTCCTTTTTTCCTATAGCTCTTCTTAACAGATCCGCTTCTCCTAAGGTATAACCTGCGAATGCCCTTGCTATTTCCATTACCTGTTCCTGATAGACTATTATTCCGTAAGTATCTTTTAAAATAGGTTCTAAAAGGGGATGTAGGTATTCAGGTTTTCTTTTGCCGTGTTTTGTTTCTATATATTGATCAACTAAACCTCCTTCTAAAGGACCAGGTCTGTATAAAGCTAATACTGCTATAAGATCATTAAAATCTGTAGGTTTAAGTCTTCTAAGCAGTTCCTTCATTCCATCAGATTCCAGTTGAAACACTCCATCAGTTTCTCCTTTTCTTAAAAGTTCATAAGTTTTCTCATCATCTAAGGGAATATCATTAATATTGAGTTCTATTCCTTCATATCTTTTTATAAGTTTTAAAGTGTGATCTATGATAGTAAGAGTTTTTAATCCCAGAAAATCAAATTTAATTAATCCTACAGTTTCACAAGCTTTCATGTCAAACTGAACAAGTATTTCTCCTTCATCTACTTTCATAAGGGGGGCAACTTCTGCAATGGGTTTCCCTGCTATAATCACTCCTGCTGCATGCTGGCTTACATGTCTTGGTAGTCTCTCAAGTTTTTTAGCCAACTCAAAAAGCTTTCTTATTTTTTCAGATCTTTCCATTAACTCTCTAAATTCATCTCTTTGCAATTCTTTTTCTAAAGTGATATTTATTCCTGGACTTATCATTTTAGCTATAGGATCTATTTCTTTTGGTTTAAACCCAAGAACCCTTCCCACATCTCTTACCACCTGTCTTGCTTTAAGTTGTCCAAAGGTTGCAATTTTAGCAATATATTCTCTTCCATAGGTATTAGCAACATATTCTATAACCTCGTCTCTTCTTTCCATGCAGAAATCTACATCTATATCAGGTAGGCTTGGTCTTTCTTTATTTAAAAATCTTTCAAAAAGAAGCCCCCATCTAAGGGGATCAAGATTTGTAATTCCAAGAGCATAGGCTGTCAAAGCACCAGCAGCAGAACCTCTGCCTGGACCAACTGGAATTTCGCGAGATTTTGCCCAATTAATAAAATCTGCTACTATTAAAAAATAACTAGCATAACCCTTTTCAATTATAATCTCTATTTCATACTCCAATCTTTTCCAATATTCGTTTTCTTCTGCTGCAAGCTGTCCTCTGATCTTAAGTTCCTGCAGTCTTTTTTCTAACCCTTCTTTTGTCTTTTTAATAAAATAACTCTCTACTGTTTCTCCTTCAGGAATCTTAGCTTTAGGATATAAAATTTCACCTGTTTTAATTTTTAAATTTATTTTCTCAAAAATTTCCATAGAATTAGCAATTACCTCTGAAGGATAATCTTTAAATCTTTCTTTCATCTCTTCAGCACTTGCAAAATAAAGTTTATCAGTGTTAAACCTAAACCTATCCGGATCCGAAAGTTTATGTCCTGTTTGAATGCATAAAAGTATTTCGTGAGCAAGAGCATCTTCCTTATCTAAATAATGACAATCTGCAGTAGCAACACATTTAATACCAAGTTTTTCAGAAATCTCTAAAAGCTTTTCATTTACTTTATCTTGTTCTGGCAAATCATTTTTTTGAACCTCCAGATAAAAATCATCTTTAAATAAACCTTTATACCATTTAGCTACCTCTATTGCTTTATCTATCTGATTTGCTAAAATAAGTCTTGGTATCTCACCATCTAAACAGGCACTCATTGCTATAAGGCCCTTATGATACTTTTCAAGCACTTCTTTATCTATACGAGGTTTATAATAAAATCCTTCTAAATAGGCTATACTTGCTAATTTTAAAAGATTTTGATAGCCCTCTTCATTTTTTGCAAGTAAAACTAAATGGGGCCCTGCATCTCCCCTTTTGGAAGTTTTTTTCTCAAAACGTGAACCTTCAGCTACATAGAATTCACATCCTATAATAGGTTTTAGTTCTGCTTCTTTTAATTTAGTATAAAAATGAATAATTCCGTATAAGGTTCCATGATCAGTTATTGCACATCCAGGCATTTTGTATTCTACAAGCTTTTTCACAAGATCTTCAATTCTTATAGCTCCATCAAGAAGGCTCCATTCTGTATGAAGGTGAAGATGAACAAAATCAAACATAGAAAAACACACCCCCTTTAAAAACCAATCTAAAAGCTAATCTAAGATAACCAGATTGTCTCTGTGAATAACTTCTTTATTTATTTTGTCTTCTGAGATTTTTAATTTAAGAAGTTCTTGAGCTGAAAAATTAGTCAATCCTTTAGCTAAAGATTTTCCTTTTAAATTAACACATTCTACACAAGCATCCTTAGGAAAGTTGCCCTCAATACTTACAATTCCTCCAATTAAAAGACTTTTCCCATTTTCAATTATTGCTTTTTCTGCTCCTTCATCAATAAAAAGTTTACCTTCGGGTTTTATATAATATTTTATCCAGAGTTTTCTCATGCTGAGTTTCCTTTCTTTTGCCCAAAAAATTGTGCCTATATCGTTTCCACTCCAAAATTTTTCTATTACAAGAGGCATCCTACCAGGAAGAATAACCATAGGTATTCCCATAGAATTTACCATTTGGGCAGAAAGAAGTTTAGAATACATCCCACCCCTTCCCAATCTTCCTGGATTTTTTCCCGCCATACTCATTATTTCTGGAGTTATCTCTTCAACTTCGCTAATTCTCTCTGCTTGAGGATTTATTCTTGGGTCTTCTTTATAAAGAGAATCTACATCAGATAAAACTATTAAGATATCAGCTTCTATAGTTCCTGCCACTAATGCTGATAGAATATCATTATCACTAAATCTTATTCCCTCTGTTGTTACTGTATCATTTTCATTAACAATAGGGATAATTCCCCACTTCAAAAGCATTTCTAGAGTTTTTTTAGCATTGATATATCTTTCTCTTTGAGAAAGGTCTTCATTAGTTAGTAAAATTTGGGCGACCTTAATTCCGTACTGTTGAAACATATCTTCATAAGCTTGAATTAAAGCTGCCTGTCCAACTGCAGCCAATGCCTGTTTTTCTGTTAAAGAAATTGGTTTTTTATAATATTTCATTTTGGCTCTCCCACAAGCAATTGCTCCTGAAGAAACTAAAATTACTTTATAACCTGATTTGATAAGTCTATTAATTTCATAAGATAAATTATGAAGAACCTGATAATCAAGTCCTTCGTCTTCCTTAGTTATTACAGCACTACCAACTTTCAATACAATCTTTTTCACTTTATTTAATAATTTTTGTATCTTCTCTTTTCTATCCATAACTTAATTATATTTTCTCTTTTCTAATCTTTTCGAGTTTTTTCCATATAGCGTAAATTAGTTCAATAACCCCTTGCCCTGTTACAGCGGAAATGGGATATATTTTATTTTGATCCTTTTTTTCAAAAAGTTCAATTATACTTCTAATCTTTTCATTATCCGGCAAAAGATCTATTTTATTTAAAGCAATAAAAAATTCTTTTTCCAAAAGTTGGGGATTAAATTGTCTTAATTCCTCTTTTAATATTTGGTAATCCTTTATTACTTCTTTTTCTTTTGAAATGTCAAGCATATACAAAAGTATCCTTGTCCTTTCTATATGTCTTAAAAATTCGTGTCCTAAACCATATCCTTTATGAGCTCCTTCTATTAATCCTGGAATATCTGCTACAACAAAAGTATTTCCATCATAAAGCCTAACAACTCCCAAATGAGGTTCAAGAGTGGTAAAAGGGTAATCAGCTATTTTAGGTTTAGCAGCTGAGATTCTGCTAAGTAAAGTTGATTTTCCTACATTAGGTAAACCCACTAATCCCACATCTGCAATAAGTTTTAACTCAAGGATGAGCCATCTTTCCTCTCCAGGTGTTCCAGGTTCTGCAATTCTTGGTGCCTGTCTGGTTGGTGTTGCAAAATGTGCATTTCCTCTTCCACCTTTACCTCCCCGCGCAACTAACAAAGTTTGCCCAGGCTCTGTTAAATCTCCAAGAATTTCTCCAGTTTCAGCATCTTTAACAATCGTTCCTACAGGCACCTTTAATATTAAATCTTCTCCATCCCTGCCTTTCATCTTTTTACCCATTCCAGGTTTGCCGTTTTCTGCACGAAAATGGACTTGATGATGAAAATCGTAAAGAGTATGGATTTGAGGATCTGCAACTAAAATGACATCCCCTCCGTCTCCTCCGTCTCCTCCGTCAGGTCCTCCCTTAGGAACATATTTCTCCCTTCTAAAACTGATACAACCTGCACCTCCATCTCCAGCTTTTACATGAATTTTTACTTGATCTATAAACCTTGCCATCTTTAGCTTTTCTTTTTTTCATCTTTTTGAGCAAAATATTTCTCAAATAATTTAATAAAACTTTTAGTATCAAACTTATTACTTTCTAAATTAAGGTTGGAAAAAGGTATCTCAGCCCTTGCTTTTTCTCTGTGTCCACCAGCAAAACCCACATCTTTAAATAGCTTTTTTGCAAGTTTCCCTGCATCCTTTTTATACCCATCACATCTAATAATAATAACCAAATTTTTCTTATATTCTCCTCCTACAAATACCCAAGATGTTTCATGAACTTTGTTTAAAAAATCCGCTATTATAACAAGAATATCTGTATTTAAAATCTTTCCAATGTAAGTAAATAATCTATTTTTCTGAAATTTAAGCTGATCTAAAGCCATTTTAAAATACTTAAGTTCTGATCTTCTAATATGATAACCCTCCATTTTATTTAATAAATATTTATTCATGTGTTTATATAATTTTTGAAATGCTATAACATCGTGAGGATTGGCACTTCTTCCAAAATTATCGGTATCTACTTTAATACCATAAATTAAAGCTGTAGCTAAATAGACTGAAGGTTTTATTCTTAAGGTTTTAAGATACTCAAAAAGAATAGTTGAAGCTGCTCCATAATTTGGACGAATGTCAACATATTCAGCACACCAACCCTCTGTTAGAGGGTGATGATCTATAACTGCAGTAAATTTTATATTTTTAAATTCCTCTCTATGGGGAGGTTGTGAATCAACAAGAATAAACTTATTGTAAATCTTTAAAAGCTCTTGAGAAAACTTAATTAAAGGTATTTTTAAGATATTAACCATTACTTGATTATTAAGCCTTACAATTTCGTTTACATTGGAAATATCAATTTTTTCTACCTTGTTTTGTAAAATTCTCTTTAAAGCAAAGGCACAGGCTAAAGCATCAGGATCAGCCCAAATAAGAATAAGTACCCTATCATCTTTATTAAAAAGCTTTAAAAAATAGTTAATCCTTTCTTTATTAGACCTAAATTTAAACTTTTTGAAATTTAATTTGTTCATTAAATTAATAGAATCTACACCCCTCCACTTCATCTAAGTAATTTTTAAAATTATAATACAGGTAAAAATCAAGGTCAATTTTCTCTTTCTCTTCCAACCATTTGAGAACTTGTGAATTTCCAACTAGGATTTCAATAGGTCTTTTTCTTTCCTCAAATTCATAAGGACCATCTATAAATTTGAAATCTTCAAAATTTTCCTTTATGGTTTTAAGTATTAGAAGAGTAGTTTTAACAGGTTTAAACTTATAATAGTCCACTACATGAATTTGAAACCCATAACATCTTTTCCCCTTCCACTTATCAAAGGTTGGTTCAAAAACAATAGGTCTTAAAATAAATCCTTCTTTTTCTGGTTGGAAAATCTTTTTAAAACGATCGGAAAGCTTTTTAAGATTCAAATAGGGTGCACCAAAAATTAAAAAGGGATTAGTAGTTCCTCTTCCTTCAGAAAGATTTGTTCCCTCCAATAATACCTGTCCTGGGTAAACTAAGGTTGTTTCCCAAGTAGGTATATTTGGAGAAGTAAAAATCCAAGGACGTTTAATTTGTGGGAATAAAAATTCTCTTTTGTATCCTTTCATTTTTATAATTTCTAAATCTAAGTTAGAAAATTTCCTCTTTTTAAATAAATTTGCTATTTCTCCAATGGTTAAACCATGTCTTAAAGGCAGTATATCCATTCCTACAAAAGAAAAATACTCTGGCTCTAAAAGGGGGCCTTCAATTTGGGATCCGATAGGATTTGGTCTATCAAAAATTACCAGTTTTTTCTCGTTTTTTTCACAAGCTTCCATTAAAAGGTATAAAGTCCATATATAGGTATAGACTCTACAACCTATATCCTGCAAATCAACAAAAATAACCTCTATTTCATCTAAATGCTCTTTTTCTGGTTTTAGTCTTTTTCCATATAAACTTATTACAGGAATTTGAGTGAAAGGTTCTATTTCATCTTCTGAAGCTACCATATTGGCTTGTTTTTCAGAAAAGAGTCCATGTTGAGGGGAAAAAATAAGCTTAAATTTCCTTTTAAACTTTTCTTTAAAGAGAATAAATACTGGAGTAAAACGATAATCTACTGAAGCTTGATTGCAAAGAAGAGCAACTTTTTTCCCTTTATATTTTTTAAATATCTCCTCTTTAAAAAATCTTTCTACACCATATATAACCTTAGGATTTCTTATCATAATAGATTTGAGAAAATTTAAGGCTCTGAATATAAACTTCTATTCCTTTAGCAATCCCTTCTGCAACCAAATCTAAATATTGCTGATCTCTAAGTCTTTTCTCTTCATTAGGATTGCTTATAAACCCTGTTTCCACTAATATAGCTGGCATTCTTGTTCCTACAAGAACAAGGAAGGGTGCGTATTTTACTCCCCTATCCATAGTATCTGGATAGTATCTTCTTACAATCTTTGCCAATTCTTTCTGAACCTTTTCTGCAAGCATTCTTGATTCAGAAAGTTTAGTATTTGCTAATATTGCTTTTATTAGGTCTTGTAAATCACTTAAAGACCTATCTGAAGCAGCATTTTCTAAAGCTGCAACTCTCATTGCTTCAGGATCTGTAGTAAAGTTAAGATAATAGGTTTCGATACCACAACCTTTAGAATCTGGAGATGCATTAGTATGAAGGGAAATAAAAAGATCTGCTTTTTTACTATTGGCAATGGCTGGTCTTTGGATAAGAGGGATAAATCTGTCATCCTCTCTGGTTAAAATTACTTCAATCCCTAAACGAGTTTTTAATTTCTGTGCTAAAAGTTTTGCTAAAGTAAGTACCACATCCTTTTCTTTTAATCCCGAAGGCCCTACTGCTCCAGGATCTTCTCCTCCATGCCCAGGATCTATAACAATTCTTTTTATCCCAAGGCCAAATTGACGAGCTAAATTTATATATCCCTCTTTTTTAGTATTTTCTTTTGCCATAATTTTTTTAGTCTTTTCCTTTCCTATAAGATCAAGAACTAATTGATAAGGTTCTCTGAGTTTGAAAATTTTATAGGAAGTCAAGCTATTAAGATCTAATACTACTCTAACTGTTTTTTCATCAAACTGAGCAACTCTCACCCCTGTTAAAAGGGCATCTTTTATTTCCATTTCTTTAGGAACTTTATTATCAAGAATAGCTGGATAGATATCTACATATATTCTTGGTGGTTTGCTCATGTTTCCTTTTAATATATTTGCCTGATAGTCAAAATTATCAGAAACATTTATAATTACTCTACTATAATCTTCTCCTGTAACTGGTTGAACTTCTAAGACTTTTCGGAGACTAATATTAGATAAAGCTATTTTCTCCTTTGAAAATTCTCTTTTCTGTTCCTTTACAGGTTCCTTAATTACAATTTCTTTCTTCTTTTTTATAGGCTTTTTTAATTCTATTGTTTTCTTTTTTTCCTCCAGTTTAGAAAGATACATACTTCTTGGATATTTTGCCTGAAACTCAGCCCTTAATTTAGCGGTTTTTTCTTTATCTTTTATTTCTTCCCCATAAATTTGAATCAATTTATAATAGGCTTCTTCTGCAAAGGAAGTTCCAGAATAATTGTTTATTAAAAAGTAATATCTTTCTATGGCTTTATTGAGATCTTCAGAATTAGAAAATTTTTTATAAAGCTGTAAATAAATATCGGCTGTTTTTAATATAGCCTTGGGTGCTGTTTGACTGCTTGGATATAAAAGATAAAGTCTTCTATATTCACTTAGAAGCTTTAACCAATCTGCTCTTGTAGTCTTAGGATTAGAAAGAAGGTTTTCGTATTCTCTTTCAAGTTCAGAAAAAATTCTTTCTGTATCTGATACTTCCTTTGATTGTTTTTTAGCTTCCTCCTTTCCTTTTACTGCTTCCTCCTTTACCCCTACTATCAACCTTTGCCCTACCTTAACTCTGTTACTCCTTAATTTATTCCATTCCCTCAATTCACTTATACTAACTCCATATTTTTTTGCTATACTATCTAAACTCTCACCTCTTTTAACTACATGATATAAATACTTTTGCTTTGATATAACTTCTGAAATTTTCTGAGGTTTTGTGTCTTTAGTTTCTATTTTTTCTTCTTTTTTAACGATAAGTTTTTGTCCTGCATAAACTTTATTGGTTTTTAAATTGTTTAATTCCTTTAGTTCTTTAACAGAAATCCCGTATTTTTGAGCAATTTTATCTAAGGTCTCACCTTTTTTAACTACATGGTAAACTGCTGACTCTTTTAGTTCTTTTTTAGCTTCCTCCTTTCCTTTTACTGCTTCCTCCTTTACCCCTACTATCAACCTTTGCCCTACCTTAACTCTGTTACTCCTTAATTTATTCCATTCCCTCAATTCACTTATACTAACTCCATATTTTTTTGCTATACTATCTAAACTCTCACCTCTTTTAACTACATGATATAAATACTTTTGCTTTGATTGATTTTTTGAAGGATTTAAAGTTCGTGCTAATAAATTTACAGGATTAAAATTCCAAAAATAAACCCCTATTATCAAAATTAATAAAAAGCAAAAAAATCGTTTCATTACTTTTCCCTTTTTTCTTTTTCTAAAATTTCTCTTTTTATTTCCCAAAGAAAATTCAGGGCTGAGATAGGGGTCATTTCTTCTATATTTAGGCTTTTAATCCTTTCAATTAAAGGATGAGTTCTTTCAAATATGGACAACTGTAAAATCCTTTTAGGAGCTATAGTTAATTCTGTGTTTTCTTTTAAATTCTTGCTTTCTAATTTATAAAGTATTTCCTTTGCTCTGTCAACTACTTCTTGAGGAATTCCTGCCAATTTTGCAACTTCTATTCCATAAGATTGATTTGCAACACCTGGCAAAACCTTATACAGAAATATTATCTCTCCATTCCATTCTTTTACAGATACATGGTAATTTTTAATTCCTGAATAGAGCTTTGCTAGTTCTGTTAATTCAAAATAATGGGTTGCAAGTAAAGTAAAGACCTTATTTTTGTATAAATTTTCAGCAATAGCCCAAGCAAGAGACATACCATCAAAAGTACTTGTTCCCCTTCCAACCTCATCAAGAATAACCAAACTTTTGGGTGTAGCATTTTTCAAAATATATGCACATTCGCTCATTTCAACCATAAAGGTACTTTTTCCTCTTATAAGTTCATCTCCTGCTCCCACTCGACTGAAAATTCTATCAAAAATACCTATCCTTGCTGATTTAGCAGGAACAAAACTTCCCATTTGTGCCATTATAACTATTAGGGCATTCTGTCTCAAAAAGGTGGACTTTCCACCCATATTCGGTCCTGTAATGATTAAAAACTGAGAATTTTCTCTTTCCATAACTAAAGAATTGGGAACAAATTTTTCTTTACCCTGGATTTTTTCTAAAACTGGGTGTCTACCCGCTTCTATCATAAGACCTGGTTCTTCAACTATCTCTGGTGGTATATAATTGTTTTCTATAGCTACTTGAGAAAAAGATATAAGGACATCAAGTTCTGCTAAGGCTTTAGCTGTATTTTTTAGCTTTTCTTTATAAGAAGAAACCTTTTCTCTTAATTCTAAAAATAATTCATATTCCAGATTCTTAATTTTTTCTTCTGCTGAAAGTATTTTATTTTCTAATTCTTTTAATTGGGGTGTAATAAATCTTTCCACATTAGTTAAAGTCTGTTTTCTTTCAAAATAAGAAGGAACCTTTTTTAAATAACTTTTTGAGACCTCAAAATAATATCCAAAAACCTTATTATATCCTATTCTTAAATTGGTAATACCTGTTTTTTCTTTTTCGCTTTTTTCTAATTGGGAAAGGTAATAAATTGCATTTTCCTTTAAATCTAAAAGTTCATCAAGATAGGTATTGATGCCTCTTTTTATAATTCCTCCTTCTTTTAAAGTCGCTGGAGGATCTTCAACAAGCCAGTTACTTAAAAGTTCATAAAGTTCTGAAAAATCTTCTATATTTTTTAAGAGTTCCTCTAATTTTTTTGGAAAAAGTAAAAGTTTTTCTTTTTCTAAAATGCTTTTTATTTCTGGAAGGTATTTTAAACTTTCTCTAAGTAATCCCAATTCTTTTGGATTAGCCAATTTTAATGCACATCTTGTACTTAATCTTTCAAGATCAGAAATTTTTCTTAAAATTTTTCTTAAATCTTCTCTTAAGGCTCTATTTTCAACAAAAAATTTAACTACTTCCTGCCTTTCTTGAATTTTTTTAATATCTTTTAAAGGGTAAAGTATCCATTCCTTTAAAAGCCTTGCTCCCATAGGAGTTTGGGTTTTATCAAGAACCCAGAAAAGTGTATATTTTTCACTTCCATCCCAAAGATTTTTTATAAGTTCAAGATTTCTTTTTGTTGACTCATCTAAAAATAAAAATTCCTCTGGATAATAAAATTGAGGGATCTCTATTTTGTCTACCAAATGGGGTTGATAAATTTTCAAATATTCTAAAATTGCATTGGCTGCTTTTAATCCTTCATCGTATTTTTCAAATTCAAAAATTTCCAAATTAAATTCTTTCAAACCTTCTTTTTTGAAAAAACCTTCTTCTACAAAGCTTAAATGTGCCTTCGGAATATTTTGTTTAAGTACCTTTACCAGTTCTGAATTTTCTAATTTTTTGTTCAGTATTATCTCTTTAGGTTCTTTCTTTAAAATTTCTGAAAGTATTTCCTCCTTTTGAAGCTCTGTAAAAATAAATTCTCCGCAAGAAAGTTCTAAAAAACTACATCCAGCTTTTCTATCAATAAAAAGACTTGCTAAATAATTTTTTTCCTTTTCTGAAAGAGACTCAAGATCTATAAGAAGTCCCGGAGTATATATTTTTACTACTTCTCTTCTTACAAGTCCTTTAGCTTCTGCTGGATCTTCTACCTGTTCGCAAATAGCTACTTTAAATCCCATATCCACAAGTTTTTGTATATAAATTGAACTTTTATCTGCTGGAACTCCACACATAGGAGCTATAAGATTTTTTCCTGCCTCTCTTTTTGTAAGAACCAGTCCTAAAAGAGGTGCAACAGTTTCTGCATCTTCAAAAAACATTTCGTAAAAATCTCCTAATCTAAAAAACAATATAGTATCAGGATATTTATTTTTGATTTCAAAATATTGTTTAAACATGGGTGTTATTTCAACCCTAACATTTCCTCTCATTATTTATAAAGCCCCTTTTCTTTTATATAAAAATATACCTTTTCTGGTACCAAATATCTAACCGATCTTCCTTCTTTTACTAAATTTCTTATTAGGCTACTTGAGACCTCAAAAGGTATAGTTTCACAAAAAAAAACTTTTTTTAATGCTTGCTCTTCAGGCCAAAGTTCTCTAATTTTGTTATAAAAGAAAGTTTTTGCCTCTTCCCAAGATTTTATTCTTCTTGGAACAACAACAATATTTGTGTAATTCAAGAATTTTTCATAATTCCACCAGGTTTCAAATTCACAAAAACTATCCCATCCAATAATTAAAAATTTTTCACTTTCGGGATAAAGATTTTCTAATTTTTGAAGAGTTTTTAAGGTATAAGAAGGAACTATATCTTTTTCTATATCCAGTACTTCAAAATATGAATTTCCTTCTATAGCAATCTTGACCATTTCAAATCTATCTTCAAAAGAAGAAATAGAAACTTCTTTTTTATGGGGAGGAAGTCCTGCAGGAATAAAAAAAACTTTGTTTAGCTGATAAATTTCTCTTACTTCTTCTGCAATTCTTAAATGGGCAAGGTGGGGAGGATCAAAGGTTCCTCCCAAAATTCCTATTTTTTTAAGTTCGGATTTGTCCATTACCAAATACAATAAATTTGGTTGTGGTTAATTCTTCGAGTCCCATGGGACCATAGGCATGGATTTTAGTTGTAGAAATTCCTATTTCTGCTCCGAGTCCAAGTTCTCCGCCGTCATTAAATCTTGTTGAGGCATTAACAAGAACCACACTTGCATCAACTTCCTTTAAAAATTTCATAGCCTTTGAATAGTTTTCTGTTACTATAGCTTCTGTATGATTACTTCCATATTTAGAAATATGTTCTATTGCTTCATCTATATCATTTACTACTTTTATAGCCAAAATTAAGTCTAAGTATTCAGCATACCAGTCTTCTTCTGTTGCAGGTTTTGCCCAAGGTACATATTTCAAAGTTTCAGGACACCCTCTTAATTCTACTCCATAATTTTTATATTCCTCTGCCAGGCTTGGCAAAAATTTTTCTGCAATTCCTTTATGAACAAGTAAAGTTTCCATAGCATTACACACTCCCGGTCTTTGACACTTGGCATTTATAGCGATTTTCTTTGCCATCTCTAAGTTTGCCTCTTCATCTACATATACATGGCAAACTCCTTTATAGTGTTTAATAACTGGCATACGAGCTCTTTCTGTAACAAATCTTATAAGCCCCTCTCCACCCCTTGGAATAACAAGATCTATATAATCTTCGAGTTCTAACATATATTCCATAAGCTTCCTTTCAGGAGTTGGAACAACCTGAACTGCATCTTCTAAAATATTAAATTCTTTAAGAGTTTCTCTAAAAATTTCTCCTAAAGCTAAATTTGAATTTAATGCTTCCTTCCCGCCTCTTAAAATTACTGCATTTCCACTTTTAAAACAAAGCCCAGCTGCATCTATTGTAACATTGGGCCTACTTTCATAAATTATAGCTATTACTCCAAGAGGTATTCTCATTTTACCTACCAAAAGTCCGTTAGGTCTTTTCCACATCTTAATTACTTCTCCTACAGGATCAGGAAGAGCTGCAACTTCTTCTAATCCCTTTGCCATACCCTCTATTATTTTGTCTGTAAGAGTTAAACGATCAATAAATGCTTTAGTATGTCCCTGAATTAATGCTTGATTTACATCTTTTTCGTTAATCTTTTTTAATTCCTCTTTTCTTTCTCTCAATTTTTGTGCAACCCTTTTTAAGACTTCATTTTTTATGCCGGAAGAAAGGATTGCCAAATTTTTTGAAGCGGTTTTAGCTCTTTTTGCTATATTTAAAATCATTTCTTTGAGTTGTTCTTCAGTCATTTTATCTCCCCCAACTTCAAAAATTGGACTTTTTTCCTATTTTATCTTTTAAAAATAAAAATCTTCTGCTAATATTAACTCAATATTTTAACTTAAACAAGGAAAAATGGGAGAGTTAGATAAACTTTTAAAACTTTCTACCAGAAACTTATTTCCTCTACCTAAAATTTGTAAAGAAATTTTAGAAACACTCCTTTTGAAATCAGAAAGAGAATTTGTAGAACTTGTTACTAAAAATCAGGAAATTTCTTCGCTTATTCTTTCAGTGGCTAATCAACCAAAATATAGAAAAGATAATCCTCCTATCAAAGACGTAAATCTCGCTTTATTAGTACTTGGAGAGGATTTAGTAAAAATTTTAGTTCTAAGCTTTATTTCTACAAAACTAAGTAAGGTTACCTTTAATGAGTTTAATTTCCATCTTTTTTGGGCAAGAGCTATTGCTAATTTATGTTTTTCCTTTATATGTGCTCCCTTTTTTGAAAATTTTTCACCTCATTTACATCTTTCATCTTATCTTATGGATTTTGGTATAATTATTCTTTATTTTCTATTTCCTGAGGATTATCTAAAAGTTTTAAAACTAAAAACCCTGTTTGGAAAACCTACTTATCAAGCTGAAAAAGAGGTTTTTGGTGTTGATCATGCAACTGTAGGAGGAGAATATTTTGAAATCTACAACTTCCCTCGTAGATTTGTCCTCAACATACAGTATCACCATCAATTTCCAAATTTCCCTGAAGAAATACCCCCTCAGATTTTTGAGGATATCAAATTTATCAATTTTATAGATCTTGGAGTAGGAAGCTATTTTAGCCTTGATAGAGAAAGAAAGTTTAAAGAATTTAAAAATATGGCTAAAACCTATTTTAATTTAGATGAAACCAAAGCAGAATCTCTCTTAATTTCACTTCCTGACTGGATAAATCCTATTTATGAACTTTTAAATTATAAAGATCACCTTCTCCTTCCTTTAGTGCAAAGAAGAAAAACCCCCGAAGAGAAACTTAAGGAAGAAATTAAAAGACTTGAAGAACAGAAGAAAAAAGATTCCGCTTTTGCAGATTTATATAAAGATGAATTGATAAAGGCTAAAAAAGAAAAAGAAATTCTTATAGAAAAATTAGAAGAACTAAAAAGAAAACTTAAGGAAAGTTCTATTTTAGACCCCCTTACCGGGCTTTATAATGAAGATTATTTTCTAAAAAGATTAAAGGAAGAACTATTAAGGGCAAAGAGATATAAGAGAATTTTAAGCGTTCTTTTAATAGAAATAGATAAGTTTTCGCAGATAATGGAATTTTATGGTTCTAAGGAGGAAGAAAAAATTTTAAAAATTTTATCTCAAGAAATTTTCAGAAATTTAAGAAGGGTGGACATAATAGCTAAACTTTATAACCTTGAGCAATTTGCCATCATTTTACCTGAAACAACACAACATGGTGCTATGGTAGTTGCAAGAAGACTTTTAAATCTCATAGAAAGAACCTTTTACAAAAAATATAATATTTTCCTTTCTCCTTATATAGTTATTGTTTCTTATAATCCCATAGAATTAGATCCTAAAGTTGATCCTAAAGTAGAGGTTATTTTGAAGATCTTAAAAAAGGGTATTGAAAGTTTAAAGATGAGGGGACAAAAGAGGGTATTAACTTTTTCAATAAATAAAGAACTTGAACCTTTAGAGCAAAAGCTCCCCTTTTCCTCTTGACAATCCCTAAATATTAAATAATAATATTTTTATTAAGAGTTTGGGGGATCGTCTAATTGGCAGGACAGTGGACTCTGGATCCACGAGTGGAGGTTCGAGTCCTCCTCCCCCAGCCAATTATTTCAGTCTTTAAGTCCTTTTTCTTTTATCTATAACTCTTATAGCCTTTCCTGGAACTCTCTGAATAGTACCTTCAGGAACTATCTGAATCTTACAACGAAATCCAAGAAAATCATATAATTCCAAATCAAGCTGTTCCATTTCTTTTTCTGAAAGTCCTTCTTGTATTTTTTCTGCTATTATAATTATTTCATCTTTTCCTTTTATAGTTTCAAGAACAATCTGATAATACGGAGATAATCCTTTATATCTCATTAAAATGGCCTCAATCTGGGAAGGATAAAAGTTAACTCCCTTAACTTTTAACATATCATCACAGCGTCCTTTTATACGATCAACCCTTAAATGAGTTCTTCCACAGGCACAGGGCTCTCTGCTTACAATCTTTGTAATATCCCTCGTGCGATATCTAATAAGTGGTAATCCTTCACGGGTCAAAGTTGTAATCACCATTTCTCCTTCTTCATTGTCAGGAAGAACTTCACCTGTTTCAGGATCAACAATTTCTACAATGTAATGGTCTTCCCACACATGAATCCCTGCTCTTTCTTCACAATCTATTCCAAGTCCCACTCCTCCAGTTTCCGTCATACCTATAATATCAAAGGTTTTAACCCCCATTTCTTCTTCTATGCGTTTTCTATATTCATCAGACCAGGTTTCTGCTCCGAGGATTGCCACTCTAAGTTTAGTGTTTCTAAAATCAAAACCGCTTTCTTTGGCAACTTCTATTAATCTCGCTGGATAACTCGCTATAGCTCCAATAGCAGTAACTCCAAGATCTTTTATAAGTTTTAACTGCATAAGTGATCTTCCTGGACCTGCAGGAACAATAAAACATCCCAGAGTTTCAGCTCCATAATGAAAACCGAAACCTCCATTAAATAATCCAAAAGATGGCATTATTTGAAGTCTATCTTCCGGTGTTAAAGTAGCACAAGAAAGACATCTTGCCATTATTTCTCCCCACTGAGAGATATCATTTTTTGTCATAACATTTATAACCGGTGTTCCTGTTGTTCCTGAACTCATGTGCATCCTTGCATATTGAGATATATCAACAGCTATATGACCAAAGGGATAACAATCTCTTAGCTCATCTTTTGTAGTAAAAGGTAAAAATTTTAAATCATCCAAACTTTTTATATCTTCTGGATTTATATCCCTATATTTTTCTTTTAACTTGGAACGTGAATTTTTGAGAAATTGAAGGGTTTTTCTCAGTCTTTGAAGTTGAAGCTTCTCAATCTCTTCTCTTGGTAAAGTCTCCATTTTGGGATTGAACATATGCATACCCCTTTAACAGTGATTTTTGATTTTCTTCATCAAGAATTTTTAAAGCTTTATTTATATCAAAAATACCGGTTTTTGCAAGAAATATTCCCATTAAATAGGTATTAACATATCTTAAAGGAACCTCTTTAAAGGCTTTTTCTATTTCTTCTTTACTAAAAGTGAAGATCTTTTCTCCAAAGGTCTTTCCATAAGCTTCAAGATCTGGACTCAATAAAATTACCAGATCAGCAGAGCCTCTTTTAATTTTGGGTGAATATCCCTCTCCTATTTTCATCTGAACTTCAACCACACCCCCCTTCTTTGCCATTCCCTTTATTTCTGTTGCTTTAACACTTTCCCCCTCTTCAATTGCTATTTGAGCTAAAATTTTTGAAAAAAATAAAACTCCCTGCCCTCCTTTACCAAGTATTACAAGCTCCATCTTTTACCTCAATTATAGCTTTTTTAGGACAAACATAAATACAACATCCACAATTTATACAGAGAGTTTTATCTATTAGTACTTTTTCTTTATCCTTATCCCAGATAAGTGCTGGACATTCAAATTCAACAATGCAGTATTTACAACCTGTGCACTTTTCCTCTACAATCTTCACTGGCTTTTTAGGATTTTTTTCAAGTCCTTCCTTCGTATAAATGCAAGGATGTTTTAATATCACAACTGCTGGTTTCTTATTCTCTAAAAGATAGCTTTTTGCCCCTTTAAGAACTGCTAATGTTTTTTTATACTCATAAGAATCAACAACTTTAACAAATTCAATCCCTATTCCCTTCACAATATTTTCTATTTTTACTGAATTAAGAGGCTCTCCTTCATAAGACTTTGTATGAGCAGGTGTTTTTTGATTTCCTGTCATCCCAACAGTTTCGTTATCAAGAATAATAAGAAGTATGGGAACTCTGTAATGATAAGCATCAATAAGCGGTGGTATCCCCGAATGTAAGAAAGTTGAATCTCCCACTATACCTATAACCATTCTTTCCTTCCCAGAAAGATCAAACACTTTTTTCATCCCTGTAGCAAAGGAGACACCCGCTCCCATACAGAAGACAGTATCTGTAACTCCAAAGTTAAGAGCAAGGGTATAACACCCTATATCTCCTGTATAAATAGCTTTTTTACCAAAAACTTTTTTAACTGCAAAAAGTCCTATTCTATGCCCACATCCTGGACAAAGGGAGGGTCTTTTTAAGGGAGGTATAATTACGGTTTTTTTCTCAGAAATGAGCCCGATTTTTGCAAGTATATTTTCACACACTTCTGGTGAAAGCTCACCTTCAGAAGGCACTATTCCGTTTCTTCTTCCCTCAGTATTTAAAAAGAGCTCTATAACAGGTGCTGTTTCTTCAACGGTTATTATCCTTTTAAATTTTGAAAAATTTTCTTTTTTGAGTGGATAAGGTATATCTACTTTCCCAAGGGTTACCTTTTGTTGCAAATTATATTCTTCAATAAGTTCTCTAAGATAGGAAAAAACCATCCCGCTTGATAAAATCAAAATATCTCCTTCATAGAAGTACCGGATTTTATTTCTTTCTGAAATAGCCTTAAGTTTTTCGTTAAGTGCTTTGTGAAGCAAATATCTTTGTTTTGGAGTTGCTGCCAGTTTTGAAACTTCTTTTTCCCAATTTTTAAGCTCTTCTTTAAAGTTTGGTTGAAATTGATCTTCTATTTTAAGGTTATCAATCGAAATGTCTGCTTTTCCATGAGAAAGCGCGGTGGTAGTTCTCAGCAAAACTGGTATTTCAAACTCTTCACTCAGTTCAAGGGCTTTTTTGGCAAAATGATATGCCTCTTCCACACTTGAGGGATCAAAAACAGGAACTTTGGCAAAATATGCAGCGATTCTGCTATCCTGTTCAGTTTGAGAAGAATATGGCCCCGGATCATCTGCTACTACAACTACAAATCCTGCTTTAGGTCCTATATAGGCAGAATTAACAAAGGCATCCATAGCTACATTAAGTCCTACCTGCTTCATAGTAACCGCACTTTTTATTTTGCAAAGCGAAGCAGAAAAAGCCATCTCTAAAGCTACTTTTTCATTAACTGCCCAGTCTATAAACCCTTTAAATTTGTAGCGAAGTTTAAGCTTTTGAGCTGTTGGGAGAATTTCGCTTGAGGGTGTCCCGGGATACCCTGTTAAAAAGCGAACTCCGCTTGCAATTAAACCATAAGCTATGGCTTCATTCCCGGAGAGATAAATCCGTTCAGACATAATAATTTGATAATTATAAAATCATGTTAATAAATTTTAAACCCTTTTGTGAAAATATTTTTTTTGAATATCTATGACTTCTTTTTCCAGTATTAATTCCAAATATTATATAAAGCGACACCACCCTATAAGACCCGTAAGAATAAATACAGCTGAAATAATACCAAGAATAATTGCAAGAACATCTTTTACCTGTCCTTTATAGATAAGCACTATAAGAAAAATAGCAATGAGAATCCTTATTATTCTGTCAATAATTCCCATGTTCTTTTTCATTTCATCTCTCCTACGAAAATAATTTCAATAATTTCATTTAAATAATAATTTTTTAAAAATTTTTGCAAACACCTCAAATCTGATCAATTTCTATATTGAAAATTATTTATTTTAATTTAGAATATTTTTAACTTATGAAAACGTTTTTTTCTTTTCTTCAGACTTTAAAATTCAAAGTTTATATTTTATGTCAAATTTCATAAAATCTTTATCCCTATACTCATTAATTTTTCTCATTTTTCTTTTCTCAGGAGGGATCTTTATGAATGTAAAAGCTCAAAATTTAAGTTCCTTGATTGTAAAAGTAAAAGAGAAAAAGCTTCCCAATGGATTTACTGTGCTTTTCTATCCTTATGAAAGGGGAGATGTTGTCACTGTCAAACTTTGCGTAAAAGTGGGAAGTGCCTATGAAAGGGATTCTGAAGCTGGGATAACTCATTTAATAGAACACATGATTTTCAAGGGCACAGAAACAAAAAAACCTGAAGATATAGTGGGTGTTATAGAATCCTTGGGTGGATATATGAATGCTTTTACTTCTTATGACTACACTTGCTATTATGTTGCAGGACCTTCATCAATCACTGAAAGAGCTCTTGATATCCTTTCAGATGTGGTTTTTCATCCCTCTTTTGATCCTTTAGAATTAGAAAGAGAAAAAGAGGTCGTTATTGAAGAAATGAAGATGCGTTTGGATAATCCTTTTACAGTTCTTTTTGAAAATGTAATGAAAGTATCCTATCAAAAATATCCTTACAAAAGACCCATTATAGGTTATGAAAAAACTGTCAAATCTTTTAGTAGGGCTGATCTTTTAAATTTTGTTAAAAATTTTTATGTTCCAGAAAATATGGTTCTTATTGTTGTCGGTAATATAGATGAAAATTTGCTATTTTCTCAAATTGAAAAATACTTTTCTTTTTTACCTGAAAGAAAGCTTAAAAAAGTAATTTTTCCTTCTGAACCTTATACTAAATCTCCACAGCTTGTTTGGATAGAAAGACCTGTCAAAGAAGGGTATTTTGTTTTTACTTTACCTGGAGCATCTTTTAGAGAAGATGATGCTCCCTATTTAGATTTACTTGCTGAAATTCTTGGTGGTGGAGAATCCTCAAGACTTTATTTTAGATTAAAAAGAGAACTAAATCTAGTTAAAACCATCTCAGCTTCTGCCTTTACTCCTTACGGACCTGGTATTTTTGAAATATATGGAACTGCTGATATGCAAAATTTTAAAAGAATTGTAAAAGAGGTTATAGCTGAGCTTGAAAAAATAAAAACTTTAGGTGTTAGTGAAGATGAGCTCAAAAAGGCTAAAACAAAAATTCTTTCCGATTTTGTCTTTTCTTCAGAAACATCAGAAGGACTTTCAGGCACCTTGGGAAGTTTTCAGCTTGTTCGCGGAACCTATAAAGATATTATTTGGTATCAAAAAAAGATAGAAACTGCTACCATAGAAAATTTGATAAAAGTTTCTCAAAAATATTTTGATTTTCAAAAACTGGTTGCAGGATTCCTTTCAGAAAAAAAACTATTTGATGAAAAGGATTTAAAAGCTCTATTAAAAGACTTAAAAACCAAATCTTCTCCTGAAATATTTATCTTAGATAACAATTTAAAAGTCATTCTTTATCCTCAAAACGATGTTCCCTCTATTGGAATGACAATTGCTTTTCCTGGTGGTCTTAGGTTTGAAATTAAGGAAACAAACGGACTCTTTCAGGCATTAACTCTTTTGTGGACAAGGGGAACTAAAAATTACAGTGCCGAAGAACTTACTAAAAGACTTGAATCTATTGGAACAACTATTAAAGGCTTTACAGGAAGAAACACCTTTGGTTTAAATGCTATTTCTTTATCATCAAAATTAGATGAAACCTTAGAATACTTTAAAGAAATCCTTCTTAATCCTGCCTTTGATGAAAGAGAATGTGAAAAGGCTAAACCAGAATTAATTTCTCTATTACTTAGGCAACAGGATCAACCACTATCCTTAGCAGTAAATGAGTTTTTAAAACTTCTTTTTCCGGATCATCCCTATGGGTTAAATTCTGCAGGAAGCATAGAATTTTACCAAAGTTTTACTTGTGAAGACTTAAAAGCAGCTTATAAAAATTTTGTGAGACCTGATAAAGGAGTTCTTGTAATTACAGGAAATTTTGATCCTTTCTTGGTAAAAGAAAAAATTAAAAATTTGTTAAATAACTGGAAAATAGAAACCAAAGAAGAAATATCTGAAGAAAGCGAACCTATTTATCCAAAAAATTTAACTAACCGTATAGAAAAAGAAACCTATCAAACTCAAATTTTACTTGGTTTCCAAACACCAGGACTTACTTCTAAAGAAAAAGTGGCTTTAGAGGTTTTAAACAGTGCCCTTTCTGGACAAAATGGAAGACTCTTTAGAATCTTAAGAGACGAAAGATCTTTAGCCTATGTAGTAACCTCCTTTTTAGTTTTTTATCCCAAAAAATCAGCTTTTATTCTCTATATAGGATGTTCTCCCGAAAAAGAAAAGGAAGCAATATCAGGTTTTTGGGAAATATTGGAGGAAATAAAAAAACACGGCCTCTTACCCGAAGAAATAGAAAGAGCAAAAAATAGACTTATAGGTAGCCAAAAACTTACTCTGCAAAGCAATCTTTCCATAGCTGAAGATCTTGCAGTTAACGAAGTTTTGGGACTTGGTTGGAATTATAGCTATTTTTATGAAACTCTTGTAAAAGCTGTTACTCAAGAAGATATAAAATATCTAATCGAAAACTTTCTTAAAAGGGAAAATGCTGTATTATTGGTATTAGGAAAAAAATGAAAATAGAAATCATAAGTAATTCAGAAAAAGACACCATTAATTTAGGAAAAATTTTAGGAAATTTTGTAAAACCTGGAGATTTGATTCTTCTTTATGGAGAGCTCGGTTGCGGAAAAACTACTTTTGTAAAAGGTTTAGCTGAAAGTTTAGAAGTTAACCCAGAAATCTATATCACCAGTCCTTCCTTTTCTCTCATAAATATTTATGAAGGAAAATATGTCATTTATCATGTAGATCTTTATAGACTTGAGACTGCAGAAGTTGATGATTTGGGACTCTGGGAATATTTAAATAATGGGATAGTAATTATTGAGTGGGCTGATAGATTAAGTTCTCCTCTGAAAGAGGATTATATAGAAGTCTTTTTTGAATTTTTAAATCTTTCAAAAAGAAAAATTACCTTTGTTGGGTATGGAGAATGGCAAGAGCTCCTAAGAGGACTGGATTTGGGTTTAAAATAACATTAATGGGAAACCTATCTAAGAGATTTTTTAATTTTTCATTTTTAAAATAACCCTCTAATAAATTTTCTTTAAATTCTTGTAATTCTAAAAATTCTTTTAAAGCTTGAATAACTCCACCTGCTATATAAATTCCTCCCTCTGGTAAACTGTAAAGTGCAACTTGAGAAATTTTTCTTCCTAAAAGCTCAAAAAATTTTTGAACTACTTTTAATGCTTTAGGATCTTTATTCTTGGCTAATTGAGTTATTTCTTCAGGAGAAACAATTTCATTAAAATAATATTCATACCAATAACTCAAAGCTTTCCCCGATAATGCCTTTTCCCAGCTTAGCTCTTCTTCTTTTTTTTCTAAAAATTTTAAATAGAAAAATTCTTCTTCATTTAAAGGAGAAAAAAAAGTGTGTCCTCCTTCTGTTGGAAGTATAGTTAAAGGTTTTTCTCTTACTAAGATAGCTTCTCCTAAACCTGTCCCAGGAGCAATAAAGGCCTTGGGTATCTTTTTTACAATTTTAACACTTTTAATATTAAAAATCTCTTCTTTTTTTAAAATTAATATACTTGCTGATAGCGCCTGTAAATCATTTACCAAGATTACTTTTTCAAAACCAAAAATTCTTTTTAATTTATGTGCTAATACTTCCCAATTTAAATTGGTTAAATGCGCCCTATTTTGAATAACTGGTCCAGCTACTGCAAAAATTGCTATCTTTAATTTTTGTCTGATGGGTATTTCTAAAAAATAAGTCTTAATTAAGTCATAAATATTAACAAAATTTTTGCTTTTGTAAATTTTAAGGTGATAAAAATTTCTGCTTTTTTCTTTTACTAAAGCTAACCTTGAGTTGGTTCCTCCTATATCTGCAATCAATATCATTAAGTTACTTTTTTTGCTGCTTTAATGTTTCATAATGTTTATCAAAAAGTTCTATAATCTTTTGAGTAACATCTATGTTTGGAGAAGTATAATAAATTCCAGGTTGGTTTTTTTCAAGGATAAGGTCATATTTTTCCACATTTACAAAGTCATCTATTACTTTTTCCAATTCTTTAAAAACAGGATCTAACATCTTTTTTTCGTATTCCTTCATTTCATATTGAGCATCTTCTTGCATACTTTTAAGCTCTCTCAATAATTTTTGATATTCTGATTGTTTCTTTTCTTTAACCTCTTGAGACCAAAGAGAACTCTTTTTCTCTATTTCATCCTTTAACGCCTGAAGTTCTTCTGCTTTTTTTTGTATTTTTGCTGAAAGTTCATCATATTTCTTTTGCAATTGATTCATAACTTCTTGCCCATATTTAGAAGTATTAATTACCTTTTTAATATCTATTACTCCTATTCTTAAAACATTAGGATTTTGAGCATAGGCACATTTAACTAATCCAAAAAAAATAACCATAATTAAGAGAAATCTTAAATGGGTTTTTTCCATTTCTTCAAACCTCCTCCCTGATTTTTATTTTATAATTACAAAATCAACTCTTCTATTTAGTGCCCAACACTCTTCATTACTTTCTTTACACAGAGGTTTTTCTTCACCAAAACTGATAGTATTAATTCTTTCTTCATCTATTCCAAGTTTTATAAGAACTTTTTTTACCTCAAGAGCTCTTTTTGCTCCTAATGCCATATTGTATTCATTTGTTCCTCTTTCATCACAGTTCCCTTGAAGTTCAACTTTCACATCTTTATGCTCTAAAAGATATTTAACATTTTGTTTTATTCTATCCCACATATCGTCTCTAATAGTGTATTCATCAAAATCAAAGAATATAGCATAAAGTGGAGCGGACCCCCTTCCATACAATTTCCAGTATTCTTTATCTTCTTTTTGAGGAGGTATTTCCTCAGGTTTAAAAACTTCTTCTGTAGCATTAGAAACTATTTCCTTTTTTTCTTTTGGAAGTTTTTCCACTTTTTCAGGTTTTTTAATCTCTTCAGGCTTTTCTATAGCTGAAGATGGTACTTCAACAACTGGTGGAACTTCCTTTTTTGCACAGCTAAATAAAAAAAAACAAATTATACCTAAAAATAAAATTTTTTTCATGAATCCTCCTAACTGTAACCTGTTATATCTAATTCTAAAAGAAACTCACCTAATAAAAATTCTAACTCATTTCTAATATATCTGTTTATTAAATAAAGTAAAGTAAGCTCTTCACTTATTGTTTGAGTAATCAGTGCATATTCTTCAGGAGAAAAAAGTCTTAAAAGTCTATTACAGAAGTATTCTCTACATAAATAGGGTCTTGCAAAAATTTTACAACCTGTAGGACCAACAAAAAAACATTTTCCTGGAACTTCTCTATTTTTAGGTATTTCTACCTTGAAAAACATATTAATAAGTAAAATATTTATAGTCACTTCATTTTCAAGTCCTATTTTGCAACATCCGGCATTTTCAACTGCAGAACAAAGATAACATTCTTCAAATGTTCCAAGCTCATTCATAATTTTATTAGATTTTTTTATAGCTTCTTCATAATTTTTAAGGTTTTCTAAAAATTTTTTATCCTTTAAAAAATAGTCTCCCCAATCTGTAAAAAGTTCATCAGCAATTCTAATTTTTTCTAAAATAAGTGAAGTAGGATCTGGATCTATGATTCGCAGATACTTTAAATTTTTTAACATAAAAATCTTTAATCAAAATTTTCTATTATTATAAAGAGTAAAAAATAAAATGAAAGAATTTGAATTAAGAAGTTTATATGAACTAAATTTTTAAAATTTAAAATTGGAGAGACTTTTTAATGTTTAAATTAGTTAAAAAGATTTTGCAAAAAAAGTTTGAAATTATGTTGAAAAATTTTAAAAATTTCTACATAGATTTAGACATATTTATAATCTAAATTTAGATAACTTTATTAATAAAGGTAGGGATAGTAATTGTAATAATATAGAAATTATAATAAGAGTATGAATTGAAAAGTCATAGAGAATACCTAAAAGAGTACTTCCCAAGAACCACAAAAAACCATAAAAGGTGTTAAAGATTCCATAACCAGTGGCTCTTTTTTCTTTTGGCACAAAAAGGGCTACTGTAGCTCTTAAAATTGATTCTTGAGCCCCCAATCCTATGCCCCAAAGAATGACCCCAAATAAAGCTATAGGTAAACTTCCTAAGAATACAAGAGGAGCAAACAGTGATGAAATGATTACTGAAAAAATTAAAATTATAAAACCCTTTTTATCAAAAAAATAACCAAAAACAAGGGCTGAGACTGCATCAATTCCCATAGCTATAGCATAAAAAATAGGTATTAAAGAATTAGTTAAAAGTTCTGTTTTTTTAAAGTGATAGGCTATAAGAGCGAAATCTGCATATCCTGCACCATAAATTCCTATAGCAAAAGCATAAATCCAAAAATCTTTAGAAAAATTTGTATTTTTTATAAGAAATTTTTCATTCTCAAATTTTTGCGGAGAAGGATAATAAAAAATAGAAATGAAAAGAATTGAAAGAGTAAGTATAACAGGAATTAATAATACAGCAAAAGCAAGTTTATAGTTTTTTGTGTAACACAAAATAACAGCTACAATTAAAGGACCTGTTATAGCTCCTATTTGATCTATAGCTTCATGAAAACCAAATCCTTTTCCTCTTCCGATTTTAAAGGTTGCATAAGATAAAATAGTGTCTCTTGCAGGAGTTCTTATAGCTTTTCCTATTCTTTCAAGCAAAACAAGAATAACAGCTTGAATCCAAGTTTTTGTTAAAGCAAGAGCAGGTACAGAAATTAGGCTTATAAAATAGCCTATAAAGGTAACAGCCCAGTATTTTCTGATTTTATCTGCAAGATAACCAAAAATCAGACGCAATCCATAACCTAAAAATTCACCTAATCCAGATATAAAACCAACTACTGTAGCGCTTGCACCTAAGGTTGCAAGGTAAGGACCTATAATACTTCTTGCTCCTTCATAGGTGATATCAGCAAAAAGACTTACTAGACCAAGTAAAATAACCAACAAAAAAGGAGATTTATGAGGCATTTATTCTAATTTTATTTTAATAAGTTGAAATTTTTAAAAATCCATAAAGCATGATAAGTACTTTCTAAAAAAGAGATTCCTTGAGAATTTCTTCCAAAACCTCCATCGGCATTATAGCAGGATAAGATAAATTCTTTGAGTTTTATTAAGTTTCTTGGTTTAAAATTTAAATAATATAAAATATAGCAGGCATAGTAAGTATTCTCCATATAAGAAGTAGTCCCTTTAAAAAATCCAAATCCTCCATCAGGATTTTGAGAATCTAAAATATCATTTAAAAATTTTACAGGAAAATCTTTTTTCACGATCTTATAAAGAAAATAGAAGCTTTTAAGTGTTTTTAAATTAAATGAAAAAATTTGGCTTAAAGCCTGCTTTTTAATTTCTAAAATTATATCTTTTACTCCTAACAATTCAAATATTTCTGAGATACAGCATAAGAGTTCAATATTTGTTAAGTCTTCCAAAATAAAAGCTTTGAGGTTGTTTTTACATTTAGTTACAACATAAGAAGGTAGGGTGTTTAAAAGATTTAAGTAGTTTAAAAGTTTAAAGTATTTAGTTAAAGGTTTTATAGAAAGTTTTAAAATGTGTTGACGAAATAAGAAATATTTTAGAAGCTCAATATTCGGAGAATAATTGCATAAATAAAGTATTTTTACGGCATAATAGGTATCTTCTATGGTTGCAGGTAGTAAGGGAGTAGCTCCAAATCCACCTTCTTTTTTTTCTCGCATTAAAACAAATTCAATGCTTTTATTTAGGGTTTCTACTTCCATTCAATATCTTCTTGCCTTAAAAAGTGTGAAATATAATTTTTTAAAATAAGGAAAGAATCCTAAAACTTTATCTTCCTATAATTAATCAGGCAGTATTGCCGATATAAAAGCATCTTTATTAAAAGGAATCAAATCCTCCGGTTTTTCTCCAAGACCTATAAATCTTATTGGTAAGTTAAAATTATGAGAAACAGCAATTGCTATTCCTCCTTTTGCAGTTCCATCCATTTTGGTAATTATTACGCTGTGTATAGGTATAGCTGAAGAAAAATGCCGAGCCTGGCTTATTGCATTTTGCCCGGTTGTTGCATCTAAAACAAGGATAATTTCTTGAGATTCAAAAGGAATAAGTTTATTCATTACTCTTACCATTTTTTTAAGTTCTTCAATAAGATTATATTTAGTATGAAGCCTTCCAGCGGTATCGATTAGGACTACATTAATATTATATTTTTGAGCATAAGTAATTCCCTGATAAATTACAGCCCCTGGATCAGCGCCTTCTTGCAATGCAACAACAGGAGCACCTATTCTTTCTCCCCAGGTTTTAAGTTGTTCTATTGCAGCAGCCCTGAAGGTGTCTGCAGCAACGAGAACAACAGAATAACCTTTATCTTTTAAAATCTTTCCTAATTTTGCAATAGTTGTAGTTTTCCCAACACCATTTACACCAAGAAAAAAGAGGACAGAAGGATTTCCCGAGGGAGGGAAAGGTCTATCAGCATCTTTAAGAAGGAAAAGAAGTTGATTTTTAAGCAAAGACCTTAGTTCTTTAGTGGTAAGTGTTTCTCCTTGGAGAACCTTAGTTTTAAATGGGTTAAGCAAAGCTAAAGTAGTTTCTACTCCCACATCTGCTAATATCAAGGTTTCTTCAAGTTCTTCTAAAGTTTTAAGGTCAACAATTTTATCAACTTCGAAAATTTCTGAAAGTTTTTCAGAAAGGAATTCTTTGGTTTTAGAAAGACCCTTTTTGAATTTATCAAAAAGAACTTCTTTTTTTAAAAAATTAAACATATCTTAGCTACCACATATCTACCACTTTGGAAGTGGTAAGGTTTGAAAGAGTTCTAAAATAATAATAAATACGGAGGAGGAGGGATTCGAACCCCCGGAGGGAGGCAAGCTCCCTCAACGGCTTTCAAGGCCGCCCCCTTCGTCCACTCGGGCACTCCTCCAAATATAAAATATACTACAGAATAGACTAATGTAAAGATAATAGAAAAAAATAAAGAAAATTAAAAAAATTTTAAAAAATTTAATAAATTAGGAAGATAATTTAAGAATAAAACAGATTTAAATTTTTGAAAAATATTAAAAATTTGATAAAATTGTTTAATTATAATAAAGAATTAGGAGACAAAGGATGAGAAAAATTTGGTATACAGGAATAATTTTGTGTGCTATTTTATTTGCGATAATTTTAAATAAAGGATTTTCTCAAGAAAGAGAAGAAAAATCTTTTTATGAAAAAAGTTTACATTATAATGCTCATGGAATGGCTTACTGGTATAGCAAAGAAAATGGAGGAATAGAACAGCTTACAGGAATTCCCTATAATCAACTTATTAGTTGTAAGAAATGTCATGCAGAAACTTGCGATAGATGTCATAAAACAGAGGTAAACGGTATCCCAGCTTATTCAGTTAAACAAGCTAAATTTATGGAAAACTGCCTTAATTGCCATAAAAGAGAAAAAACATTGTTGGAATTAATAAAAAAGGGAGAAATTCAGGAAGTACATTTTTCAAAGGGAATGGAGTGTATGAATTGTCATACGGCAAGAGAAATTCATGGAGACGGGAAAAGATATGTTTCTATGAGAGAAAAAGGAGCTATGGAGACAAAATGTGAAAACTGTCATCAGGAAAGACCAGCAACCATTTCACATAAAATTCATAAAGATAAACTTGATTGTACAGCATGTCATGTTCATCAAGTTATAACCTGTGCAAACTGTCATATGGACACAGAAGTTAAAACAGCAAAAAGAATTTCCATACCGCTTCGTAACTGGGTTTTTCTTATAAATTACAACGGGAAGGTAGTTTCAGGGAATATTCAGACCTTTGTAGTTAATAAAAATCAGACCTTTATAATTTATGCTCCTTATTTTTCTCATGATGTAATAAAGCCTGGAAGAAATTGTGAGGATTGTCATGGAACAGATGTAGTTAAGCAGATTGATAAAAGGGGAGAAATAGAAATTACTTATGTAGAAAATGGAACTTTAGCTAATATAAAGGGAGTTATTCCCATTGTTGAAGGAGTAAAATATAAAAATGCCTATATGGATTATGTAGATGGGAAATGGATACCTCTTGAAAATCCAGAAGAACCTCTTCAACAATTTGTAGCCTTTGGGGAACCTTTAACAAAACAGCAACTAAAAAAGCTCCTATTACCTGTTAAAAAGCGGTAAAAGCCTCAATCTCTCAAATAATCTTTTAACATATCTTAGCTTTATAAAAAAACAATTTAGGTGTAATTTTTAAAATATGAAGAAACACTTTCATATCAGAGTTAACGGTATTGTTCAAGGAGTGGGATTTCGACCTTTTATATATCGTCTTGCCCTTGAAAATAACATAAAAGGATATGTTTTAAATGATACAGAAGGAGTAACTATAGAAGCAGAAGGGGAGGAAGAGGATTTAAGAAAATTTGTAAGGGCGATAAAAGAGGATTTTCCACCTCTTGCCATAGTACAGGAGATTAAAATAGAAGAAAAGGAAGTAAACCACTTTGATAGATTCTGGATAGAAAAAAGTAGAACTACAGATAAAAAAATAACCTTTATTCCACCTGATACCAACATCTGCAAAGACTGTTTGAAAGAATTTTTTGATCCTAAGGACAGAAGATATCATTATCCCTTTATAGTTTGCACTCACTGTGGACCAAGATTTAGCATAATAAAGGATATTCCCTATGACAGACACAATACAGCTATGGCAGAATTTTTGATGTGTCCGGATTGTAAGAGAGAATATGAAGATCCTCTTGATAGAAGGTTTCATACACAACCTACAGCCTGTCCTGCTTGCGGTCCTAAGCTTTTTTTATACAGAAACGATAAAACCTTAATTTCTGAAGATGTAGAGGAGATAGTAAAAAAAGTTTATCAATATTTAAAGGAAGGACTCATTGTAGCCATAAAAGGAGTAGGAGGCTATCACCTTGCTTGTGATGCAACAAATGATGAAGCTGTTTTAAAACTGAGAGAAAGAAAAAGAAGACCCTTTAAACCTTTTGCTTTAATGACTGGAACAATAGAAAAAATAGAAGAATTTTTAGAAGTATCTCCTAAGGAAAGAGAAATTCTACTTTCTAAGGAAAGACCTATACTTATTTTAAAAGAAAAAAAAACCTTGGTAAGCAGATATGTGGCACCAGATCTTACCTATATAGGAATTATGCTTCCCTATACTCCTTTTCAGCATTTTTTATTTTCCTTAGATAAAGACTTAATTCTTGTTATGACAAGCGGAAACCTTTCTGAGGAACCTATCTGTTATAAAGATGAAGAAGCCTTTGAAAGACTTTCTCACATAGCAGATTATTTTGTAACTTATAACAGGGAGATTGTTGCTCATAGTGATGATAGTGTGATGTTTGTTATAAAGGAGAAGCCTTTTTTTATAAGAAGATCTAAAGGTTTTGTTCCTGCACCAATTTTGATGAAAAAAGCCTTTCCAGTTCATCTTTTTGCCTCAGGAGGAGATCTTAAAAACTCCTTTGCCATTGCAAAAGACAAAGTGGTTATTTTAAGCCAGTATCTTGGAGATCTGGAATCACCTATAACTCAAAAGGTTTATAAAGAGGCGGTAAAACACTTTTTAAAGGTTTTTGATGTTCATCCAGAAGTCTTTATATCTGATATGCATCCAAATTATTTTACCACAAGTCTAACAGACAGACTTGCAGAGAGGAAGCTAAGAATTAGGGTTCAGCATCACCATGCTCATATTGTTACTGTTATGGCTGAGCATGAATTAGAAGAGCCGGTCATTGGACTTTCCTTTGACGGAACAGGCTTTGGAACCGATGGTAAAATCTGGGGAAGTGAATTTTTAATTGCAGATAGAAAAGAATTTAAAAGAGCAGGACACTTTTCCTATTTTATGCTTCCAGGTGGAGAAAAAGCTATAAAAGAGGTTTGGCGTATAGGACTTTCTTTCCTTTATCAGTCAGGTATACCCTTAGATTACCTTCCCTTTAAAGAAGGTAAACCAATTGATCTAATTTTGCAGATGCTTGAGAAAAAAATAAATTCTCCTTTTGCTTGCGGTATGGGAAGAATTTTTGATGGGATTTCAGCTCTTCTTGGAATTTGTGAAAAAATAACTACAGAAGCAGAAGCAGCTCAAAAGCTTGAAGAAACTGCACTTAAAGCAAGAAAATTTTATAAGATAGAAATTGAGCCTATAGAAATAGAAAATGAGTTGGTTATTCCCACAGAAGAATTGATAAGAAAAATAATGGAGTTAAAGGATAAGGGAGTTAGTATTTCTGAAATCGCCCTTTCCTTTCACTGGGCAATTATAGAAGTAAGTTTAAAGGTAGTTCAAAGAATAAGAGAAAGAACTGGAATTAAAAGGGTAGTTTTAAATGGTGGCTCTTTTCAAAATAGGATTCTTCTAAAAAATCTTTGGGAAAAACTCGAAAAATTAGGTTTTGATGTCTATTTGCCTCAAAAAACACCCTTAAATGATGGTGGAATAGCATTGGGTCAGATAATTATAGGAAGGGAAAATCTGGTATAATTCCATTATGCTCTGGTTTCTCTTAATTTTCTTTTCCTTTTACACCTTAATGCATATCTATATTTTCCATACCAAAATAAGACCATTTTTACCAGAAAAACTTAGAAAATTTCTTCCCCTTTTGATGCTAATTTTAATTATCTCTCCAGTTTTTATGAGATATGCAGATACATATGCTTCTTCTCAGATGTCTTATGTAGTGGCACTTATGGTTTTGCTGTGGATGGGATTTTTAATTTATCTCGTTTTCTTCTCTTTGTTATGGGATACCTTTAAAGTTTTTGTAAAAAGGGTTTTTCTAAAAAATCCTTCTAAAGGAAAAGATGTTTATATTTTACTTTTAATTTCTCTTTTCTTTTCAATTTATAGTTATTTAGAAACAAAGAAATTAGAAGTTATTCACATAAAGGTTGAGACTTGCAAAATTCCTGAGGGGATAAAAAAACTTAAAATACTTCAAATTTCGGATTTACATTTGGGACCGCTTATGGGAATAGATAAAATAAATCTGATAAAAGAAGTATGGGAGAAAGAAAAGCCAGATATTGTTGTTTCTACAGGAGATCTTGTTGATGGTAATATGGGGAAAAGGAATGAATATGCAGAAAAACTAAAAGAATTAAAAGCACCCTTGGGTATATATGCAATTTTAGGAAATCATGAATATTATAGAGGGGTTAAGCAGGCTATAGAGTTTATAGAAAAAGCAGGATTTACTCTTTTGAGAAATGAGGTTATTGATGTAAAAAACATTTTATATATAGTAGGATTAGATGATAAAACTTGCAGATTTTTCAGCGCCTGTGATATAGCATTTGATGAAGTGAAATTTTTAGAAAAAATTCCTCAAGATAGATTTGTTTTAATTTTAAAACATCAGCCTGAGATTAAAAAAGAAGCAATAGGTCTTTTTGATCTTATGCTTTCTGGACATACCCATGGAGGGCTTTATAAATATGTGGGAGCTTTTATAATGCAAAAGATTTATGAAACAGATAGAGGACTTAAACCTCTTGGAAAAGGGTCTTATCTTTTTGTTTCAAAAGGAGTTGGGACAGGTGGTCCACCCATGAGATTTTTGACTCCTCCAGATGTTGCTGTGATAGAGATTTTAAATTGCAAAAAATAGTATAAAATAGTTCTTTATGAAAATTGGTAGATTTTCTTTTAAAGGGGAAACTTTTTTTGGTGCAGTTAAAGAGGAGAAAGTTTTAAAAATAGAAAATCCCTTTTCTCAGATAGAACTTGTAGGAAAAGAATATCAGCTAAAAGAATTAAAAATTCTTCCTCCAGTTCTTCCATCTAAAATTATAGCGGTAGGGCTCAATTACAAAGATCATGCAAGAGAGCTTGGAATGAAAATACCAGATGAACCCATTATCTTTTTTAAACCACCAACAGCAGTAATTGGGCACGAGCAAGATATTTTTTTACCTCCAGAAAGCAAAGAAGTACACTATGAGGGAGAACTTGCTGTAGTAATAGGGAAAACCCTTTATCGTCCAAGGAGTTTTAAAGAGGTTGAATCTGCAATTTTAGGTTATACCTGTTTTAACGATGTTACTGCAAGAGATCTTCAGAGAAAAGATGGCCAGTGGACAAGAAGTAAAAGCTTTAATACCTTTGCCCCTCTTGGGCCTTTCATTGTAAAAGATCTTGATCCCACAGATCTCAAAATTCAAACACGTATAAATGGAAAAATTGTTCAGAATTCTTCAACTAAGGAACTCATTTTTAAACCTATTGAGCTTGTTTATTTTATTTCTCACATTATGACCCTTCTTCCTGGTGATGTAATTGCTACAGGAACACCACCGGGAGTTGGTCCTCTAAATTCTGGTGACACCGTAGAAGTTGAAATTGAAGGCATTGGGGTCTTGAAAAACTATGTGCAGGCTTTAATGTAAAGGAAGGGGTATGCTTGAGGGAAAAGTAATTACCATTTCTATAAGTAAGGAAAAGGAGGTTACCAAAGAAAATGTCCCTGAAGTAAAGGTAATTGAAAATTTTGGAATTGAGGGAAATGTCCATTCAAGCCCCTGGCACAGACAGGCTAGTTTTCTTGACATTTACACCCTTGAAAGGATGAAAGAAATAGTTGGTCGCCCCCATTCCTATGGAGAGCTTGCGGAAAATATAACCACTGATGCTGATTTATCCCAGGTTGAAATGGGAGACTTGATTTCAGCAGGGAAGTGCCTCTTTGAGGTAACCCAGATCGGTAAAAAATGCCATCACAGACGTACCATCTTTTAGAGAGTGGAAAAATGTGAAATGAGAAATCAGGGAATATTTACCAGGGTACTAAAAGGTGGAATTCTCAAGGTGGGCGACCATTTGAAAATCATCAAAAGAGGTAAGAAGAATGGAGAGAAATAAATTTGTTCCAAAACTTATTGCCTGGGAACTCACAAGAACCTGTAATCTTGATTGTATTCATTGCAGAGCTGCAGCCTCAAAAGGACCCTATGAAGGAGAACTTACTACTGAAGAAGTATTTAGGATACTTGAAGAAATAAGAGAGGTTGCCCAGCCTATTATAATACTTACAGGTGGAGAACCTCTTTTAAGAAAGGACATTTTTGATATAGCAAGAAAATGTGTAGAACTTTCTTTTAAACCAGTTCTTGCAACAAATGGAACACTTATAGATGAAAGGGTAGCCAATCTGATTAAAGAATCAGGTATTGCAAGGGTAAGCATAAGCCTTGATGGGGCAACATCTTCCGCACATGATAGTTTTAGAAAAATGCCGGGTGCCTTTGAAGGTGCAATAAGAGGAATAGAGTATCTTAAAAAAGTAGAAATTCCCTTTCAGATCAATACAACCATTACAGGAATAAATAAAGAAGAGCTTCCCAAGATTCATGAACTTGCCATTAAATTAGGAGCAGTTGCTCATCATATTTTTGTTCTTGTTCCAGTTGGTAGAGGAAAGGAAATTATTAAAGAAAGTTTAACTCCAGAGGAATACGAAAAAATTCTTAATTGGTTTTATGAACAAAGAGGAAAATCTCACCTTCAACTTAAGGCAACTTGTGCACCAACTTACTACAGAATTTTAAGAGAAAGGGCAAAAGCTGAAGGGAAAAAGGTAACTTTTGAGACTTTTGGGCTTGATGCAGTAACAAGGGGTTGTCTTGCAGGAACAGGCTTTTGCTTTATATCCCATAGGGGAATTGTTCAAACCTGTGGATATTTGGAAATTCCTTGTGGAGATTTGAGAAAGCAAACCTTTAAAGAGGTTTGGGAAAATTCAGAAGTATTTAAAAATTTGAGAGATTTTACAAAGTATAAGGGAAGATGTGGAAAATGTGAATATATAAGAGTTTGTGGTGGTTGTAGAGCAAGAGCTTTTGAGGCAACTGGAGATTATTTAGAAGAAGAACCCCTTTGTCTTTATGAACCGATGAGATCAAAAAGAACTTTGGCAAGTTGAGACTTAGGTAGATTTTTAAATTCAAGAAATTCTTTCGGAGTAAAAATTATATAATCCGATTCATCCTTTCCTACAGTTTCCAAAGGATTAGCAACTAAAAAATCAAAAAATTTTTCTTTTTTCTCTTTTTTTCCATAATTTACAAGTTCTTTTTCTTCCTCTAAAGCAAAACCAATGGTGATTTGTTTTTCGGATTTATAAGAATTTAAGGTTTTAGCAATATCTATTGTAAGTTCCAATTCTATAGTGAATCCCTCTTTTTTCTTAAGTTTTCCTTTAAAAGGCATTTTAGGTTTGAAATCACAGGGAGCTCCTGCAAAGATAGAAATTTCACATAGAGGAAAAAGATCTTTTGCAACCTCAAACATCTCTTGAGTTGTTTTTACAAAATAAAGCTTTGGAAAAGGAATATCAGAGAAATAATTTAGTTTGGGAAGCACATAAGGAAAAGTATCTAATCCCCATATAAGGTGAACCTCTGCGCCTCTATAGTAAGCCTCTTTAGCAAGGAAAAAAGCTGTTTTTCCGGATGAGGCATTGGTAATAAATCTTACTTCATCTATATATTCTCTTGTGGGTCCACCTGTTATAAGAATCCTTTTCCCTAAAAGATTTTTTTCTACGAAGTGGGCTTTTACTACTTCAAAAATTTCTTCAACTTCGGGAAGTCTCCCCCTTCCGATTTCACCACAGGCAAGAATACCTTCGGCTGGTTCATATACAAAGTATCCATAATTTCTTAATTTTTTAATATTTTCTTGAGTTGCAGGGTGTTCCCACATTGAGGTATTCATAGAGGGGAAGATATAAACAGGAGCTTTAGTGGAAAGGAGAATTGCAAGAAGAAGCTCACTTGTAGAACCAGTTGCTAATTTAGAAATAAATGAAGCTGTTGCAGGAAGGATTAAAATTAAATCCGGATATCTTCCAAGTTCAATATGAAGAATACTACCATCAGCTTTAAAAAAATCTTCATTTGTATAAGCTTTATTTTCGCTTAAGGAGGAAAAAAGAAGAGGACTTACAAATTTTTCTGCTCCTGTAGTTAAAACTACCTTTACATTAGCTTCTTCTTTTTTAAGGATTCTTATAAGATTACAAACTTTGTAAATTGCTATACCACCACAAACTCCTATAAGTATATTTTTATTTTTTAAAGAACCAGAGTACATAAATAATTTTTTTTATTTTTTAATTTGGGAAAGCATCACTACAATTCTTAACTCAGTATAATACCAACCTTGAGAAACACTTATAAAAGCAGTTCCTTCAGGTCTTTTATAAGCTATAAAAGTAGTTTTAGAGGAAAAGGCACCTATTTCCTCCCAACCTTGATTTACCATTTGAACCTTATAAAATTCTACAAGTGAACTGGGGTTGTAATTTCCTCTAAAAACGAGCATTCCTGTAAGAATATCTCCTAAACGCAAAAGTGCACTTTTTTCTGGTTGATAATCCAAATCTTTTAATACAGGAATAAAGGGAACCGGGAAATAGGTTAAATCCTTTTTTTCTGGAGATTTAACTTCCTCTACCTGAGGAGTTACCACTTCAACTTTCGGCTTTTCCTGAGCAAAAACTAAAGAAAAGACAAATAGGTTTATAAATAAAATAACAAAAAACTTTTTCATGATTAGCCTCCTTAGTCTTAGAATTTGATTACTGATATTATTCAATGTAAAAAAAACATGAGAAAAGTCAAGATACTAGATATGTTCTTAGAATTGTAGAATTTCCCTTTTCAGACGTTTATATAAATTTTTGATAGATTTAGATACTTTAATTCTTTTTTTATAATTTCTTTTAAGTTCTTCTTTAACTTTTGATCTTATAATTTCTAAAGACTCATGATAAAGTATTTTATCCTTTTCAAAAACAGGGATTAAAAGATTTGTGCTTTTGGGATAAGAAGAAAGATCTACAGGCTCATCCCTTAGGGCAATTAAATCAAAAAGGAATTTATCCTTTTCATCCCAGACTCTGTAAAGATTTTTAGATCCCGGTAAAAGTTCTTTCTTGGGAGAAAGTTTAAAACGAGGTTTACCTTCATATTCTACTAATTTATATCCCATTTCAAAATAGGGAGCATCCTCTGAAACTCCCATTTTTGTTCCTACTCCAAAACCAGAAACAGGAGTCTTTCTTTTTAAAAGTTTTTTGATTTCTTTTTCGTCTAAGCTTCCGCTTAAAAAGATTTGAACATCTTTTAGACCTGCACTATCAAGTATTTTTCTTACTTTTTTAGAAAGTTCTACAAGGTCTCCACTATCAATTCTTACACCTTTCAATGAGATTTTATTTTCTTTAAAAAAGGATTTAAGCTTTACTATTTTTTTAGCAGCTTTAAGAGTATCATAAGTATCAATAAGAAGAATGGCTCTATCAGTATAGGTTTGAGAAAAAGCTTTGAAGGCTTCTTCTTCAGAGGGAAAGACTTCAACAAAAGAATGAGCCATTGTTCCCACAACGGGTATTCCCCAGAGCTTGCCAGCAAGGACATTGCTTGTGCCAGAAAAACCAGCAATATAAGAGGCTCTTGCTACATGAAGACTACTACAAATTCCATGAGTTCTTCTTGCAGAAAAATCATATATAGGAATGTCTTTTGCTTCCTTAACACAAAGCAAAGCTTTAGTTGCTATAAGAGTTTCTATGTGCAGGGTATTTATAATAAGAGTTTCTATAATTTGAGCTGAAATAAGATCACTTTCAACCTCACAAATGGGCTCATTTTCAAAAAAAATGGTTCCTTCAGGAATAGCCCTTATAAAACCTTTAAAAGAAAAGGACTTTAAATAGTCAAGAAAAGAGGGACTAAAAAGTTTTAAACTTTCAAGATATTCAAGGTCCTTTTCTTCAAATCTGAAGTTTTTAAGAAGTTTCAAGAAAGGATCAAGACCTGCAAAGAGGAAAAAAGGTCTATTTTTAGGACGGCTTCTTATAAAAAGGGAAAAAACTGCCTTTCCAAAGAGTTCCCTTTCAAAATATACCTGAGCCATGGTTAACTCATAGAGATCTAAGAAAAGACCTGTGGAGAAGTTAAAAAGCATAAAACTTAAATAAGTTCAGCTTTGTAAATTTTTTCCAGACGCTTAAGAGCAAAATTATGAAATTCTTCATCAAAATCTGCAACAGCTTTAACTGGAACTTTAATTTTAAAACCTCTGTAAAAGGCATCTGCAGCAGTATCCATTACACAGATACTTGTGCAAACACCGGTTAAATAAAGCTCCTTTATTCCGAGACTTCTTAAGATAGCTTCAAGATTGGTTCTATAAAATCCAGAAAAGCGGGTTTTATAAATTACAAGATCAGTAGAGTCTGGAGAAAGTTCCTCAACTACCTGAGCACCTTTTGAACCCCTTATACAATGTGGGGCAAAAGCAGAAAATTCTTCATCTCCAGGTTCGTGAGCATCACATAGATAAATTACTGGATATCCCTTTTCTTTAAATTCTTTTTTAAGTTTAACTATTTCTGGAATTATTTCTTCTGCCCTTTTTCCACAGTACAGAGCTCCATCAGGCTTAACAAAATCATTTAACATATCTATTATGAGAAGAGCTTTCATAACTTTATAAAAATAGACAAAAACTCAAAAAAATCAACCAATTTAACTAAAGTCCTTGACATTTTAAAATTAATTTTTAAAAATATTAGAAGGTTTAGAAAATGTAAAATTACAGAGTCAATGATAGTAGAATTTAAAACTATTGCTATTCCTGTAGATTTCTCTGAAGTATCTTCAGTTATTGCTGAGTGGGGAAAGGCACTGGCAAAAAAACTTGGAGCCAAAATAATACTTATTAATGTAGTCGAGGATATATCTGCTTTTGATGTTACAACAGATCCTAAAACCCTTCAAGAGCTTGAAAAAACTCTTTTAGAAGGAGCAAGGGAATATATGCAAAGCTTTTTAAATAAACATTTTTCTGATTTTCCAGAAGTTAAACCTGTTATAACCAAGGGAAAGGTTATGGAAAAGATAATAGAGGTTGCAAAGGAAAATGGAGCGGATCTTATTATAATGGGAACTCACGGAAGAAAAGGTCTTGACAAGATTATTTTCGGGAGTGTAGCAGAGGGTGTGGTAAAATATTCTCCCATTCCAGTTCTTACTATAAATCCTTATAGAATAAAGGACATAGAAAAATAAGTTATTTTAACAATTTTTTAGCAGTTTCAGCTTCTTTACTGTGTGGATATTGATTTATAATCTTTTTTAGAAGAATTTTGTAGGCTTCTACATCTCCGAGAGATTTAAAAGCCTGAGCTTGTTTAAACATGGCAGTTGGTTTCAGAGGATGCCAGCCTGGAATTTCAATCAATTTTTGATAATTTAAAATAGCTTCTTCATATTTATTTTCTTTAAAATAACACTCTCCAATCCAGAAATAAGCCTGTCCTATCCATTTTCCCTTAGGAAACTTCTCAACATATTCTTCAAAAAATTTTCTTGCATTTTTAAGATCTCCCTTTTGATAATAAGTGTAAGCCCTTTCATAAAGTTCAGCTTCATTTAAAGGTTTTTCTTCTATTTTCTCTCCTAGAGGCTTAGTTAAAATAGCTGTAGCATTGCTAAGAGGAGCAATTGTAGCATTAGAGGGAGGAGGAGTTTCCTTGGGAATTGTTTCTAACTTTTTTTCTATTTCTTTAATTTTAAGTTCTAAAGCTTGGGTTTGGGTAGCTAAATTTTCTAATTGGGTTTTAAAACTCTTTTCACTTTCTTCTTGAGAAAATTTAAGGGCTTCTAAGTGAGAAGATAATTGAGCCTGTTCTTTTTTAATGTCCTCCAATTCAGAAAGAATTTGGGTTTTTATTTCTACCAATATATCCTTAGAAAGTTTATTTTCTAAGGAAATCACCTTTTTATTTAATTCATCCAATCTTTTTTCCAATTCTTCGTATTTTTGATTTTGTTTATTTAAGGTAGTTTCAAGATTTATCACTTTTATTTTAAGTGTTTGAATTTCATCTTGAGAGGGTATGCAACCAGTTAATATTAAAGGTAATAATAAAAAAATAAAAAAAATTTTATTCATGATGCCCCCCTCTTTTTATGTAATTTTCTATTTCTTCTGTTAAATCTAAGGGTAAATCTTCTGAATCAAACAATATTTTATCTTCTCCCAGATATTTTAAGGTGTAAACAATTAAAGGCAACTCCCTTTTTAATTCTTCTTCTCTTATCTTTTTGAAAAGTCTGTTTTCTTCACCTTCAAGATTTTTAAGTCCAGTTAAATGATACTTTAAAAGTTTTTTTTCTGTTTCTTCCCAAAGAGGCAAAAATTCAGGAGTTCTTAAAGGTAATCTAAAAAAACTGATAGGTGGGCCTTCGTCAAGTTCGGGAGTAACAAGGTGCATCATGGCTCCAGTTTCTGCAGAGCGAGCACTTATTAATTGCCACATAACCTCTTGCCAAGAACCCTTTGGTCCTCCAGGTAAAGCAGGATGAAGGTTGATTAATTTTAAAGAATTGCAGAATTTAGGAGATACAATCCACATATAACCTGCCAAAACACCAAAGTCTATTTCTTCATCAAGTCTTTTTAATACCTCTTCATGATAAAGTTTTCTCCAAAGCTCTTTATCTTTTTTTCTTAATTCAGGTTCAAATCTTAAAGCAGAAAAAGAAATTACCTTTAGTCCTAATTCTTTCTTAGCAAGGTTTATTAATTTATCTGAAAAAATTCCTTCTCCAAGCTCTTTACTTATAAATACATAGGCAATTTTTAAGGGTAAAAAACCTCTTTTTATTTCTGAATATACAATTTTTAAAAGATCTATAGCAGCCTCATCCCTTCCTGTAGTAAACCATCCTATCCTTTTAAAATTCATTAAAAAAACTCCTTGATTCTATATCTATTCCAAGGGGTTTTGGAATAAAATACTCAAAATATTGATAAAGGGCAAATCTGTCAGTCATTCCAGAAATATAATCAGCAATTATTCTTTCCTTAGGAGTGTTAGTGAAAATCTGGCTTGCCCTTTGAAAATACTCAATTTTATCAAAATTTTTATAATAAAATTCAAAAAGAGAAGAAAGGATTTTTTTGGCTTTTTCAAATTCTTTTCTAACTACAGGAGAAAAATATATTTTTTCAAAGAGAAAATCTCTCAAAAGGATAAGGGTTTCCAGATATTTTTCTTCTATTAAAATAGCATTTGTGTTAGATTCCTTAGTTGTTAAGATTACATTTTTTACCAGATTTCCTATTCTTTCAGAATGGGAAAGCCCTAATAATTTTTTAACCTTTTCAGGAAGATCTTCAACAGTTATTAAACCAGCTCTTATGGCATCATCTACATCATGATTAACATAGGCAATTACATCTGAAATTCTGACCACCTCAGCTTCTAATGTAAGAGCTCTTTCTTTTTCAAATAAAATGGGTCCTTTACCTTTAGAATGATTTAAAATCCCGTCTCTCACTTCTAAGGTTAAATTTAGTCCTTTTCCATCTTTTTCTAATAAATCCACTACTCTTAAACTTTGCTCATTGTGTCTAAAGCCTTCTGGTAAAAGTTCATTTAAAACCTCTTCTCCTGCATGTCCAAAGGGAGTATGTCCGAGATCATGACCAAGAGCTATGGCCTCTGTTAAATCTTCGTTTAATTTTAAAGCTCTTGCTATAGTTCTTGCAATTTGAGAAACCTCTAAAGTATGAGTAAGCCTTGTTCGGTAATGATCACCTTTTGGAGCAAGAAAAACTTGAGTTTTGTGCTTTAACCTTCTGAAAGCTTTAGAATGGATTATCCGATCTCTATCTCTTTCAAAACAGGTTCTGATCGGACATTCCCTTTCAGGATGGACTCTACCTTTAGAATATTTAGACTTGGCAGCAAAAGGAGAAAGAAGAGTTACCTCTAATTCTTCCTTTTCCTTTCTTATAAAATCATCTAACATCCTCAATTCTCAACTCTAAATTTCCTGAAAAACTATTTATAAATGGAGTCCCCACAATATAGTTTATTTCCTTATTTTCAAGGAGGGTGTTAAAAAAAATGGCAGAAAGTTCTTTGTCCTCCTTCTTTAAAATAAGCTTTGAGTGTTTATCCCTTAAAATTGTTATTTCTTTTATTTCAAAATTTTTAAGAAGAAGTGTAGGAGGCAAATGCCCCTCTCCATAGGGATGAAATGACTTAAAGGCAAAAAGATTTTCTTTATGAAGAAGCTCTGATAAGTTGGTTTCCGCATCTATGTAAATTAATTGGTTAGAATAAGAGCAAAAAGAATGATTTTCCAGAAGGACATTTAAACGGGATTTAAGTTTAGTAATTAAATTCTTATGTATTTTAAAACCTAAAGCATATTTGTGTCCCCCGTATTGAATTAAAAGGTCCTTACACTGAGAGATAAGGTTTAAAAAATTTATTTCTGAGGGGGATCTTATTGAGCCATAAGCTGTATCATCTTCTTGAGAAATAACTATAGTTGGCAAATTATATAAATTCTTAAATCTATTAGCAATGAGTCCAAGCATTCCCTTAGGTATATTTTCAAAGATTAAAAACAAAAATTTGCAATTTTCAGGTATATCCTTAATTTGATAATTAAAGGATTTCAGAATCTCATCTTCTAAGGTTTGTCTTTCCTGATTTAGTTTTTCAATTTGGGAGAAAAATTTTTCTGCGGAAGTTTTGTCTAAAGAAGCTAAAAATTCAAAAACTATCTCAGGTTTTCCCAATCTTCCAGCAGAATTAAGTTTAGGGATAATTTTGTAGTAGAGATCTTCTTCAGATAAACCATATTTTGTATTTTCCTTTTCCAATAAAACCTTAGTGCAAGGAAAGAAGGGATTTAGAAGGTCTCTAAACCCAAAAAAAGTAATGAGGCGATTTTCTCCCCATAAAGGAACCATATCTGCAAGAGTTGCAAGAGAGATAAGTTCTAAATATTTTCTCAAAAAAGGAGGCTCTTTGTCTGCAAAAAATCCTTGAGATAAAAGATAAGATCTTAAGGCTCTTATCAGTGCAAAAACTACTCCTGCACCGCATAAATAATAAAATGGGGAAGAAGGAGAGGTTAATTTTCCAGTAATAGTAATAGTTTCTGGCTTTCTAATTATTTCGTGATGATCAGTAATTATAACATCTATGTTTAAAGCTTTAGCAGAATTTACTGTATGATAAGAAGATATTCCTACATCAACAGTAATAATTAAACTTATGCCCTTAGCTTTAAAATAAGGTAAAAACTTTGCATGAAATCCATATCCTTCCTCCTCTTTACTTGGAATTAACCATTCTACATTAGGGGTAAGGGATTTAAGAAAATTATAAAGGACAAAGGTTCCTATAATTCCATCTACATCTGAATCCCCATAGATGCCTATTTTTTCTCCATATTTTATAGCTTTAAAAATTCTTTCTACTGCAAGTTTCATATCAGGAATGGTAAAGGGATCGGAAAAATCAGAGAGTTGAGGATAGAGAAAAGAGTAAGCAGATTTTATATCCGAAAAACCTTTATTAATCAGAACTCTTGCCAAAAGGGGGGTGAAAAAGCCTTGAGTAACAAATTCCTTAAATAGTTCCTGATTGGGAACTTTGTTAACCCAAAGTTTGGTTGACGTCATATAGTTTTTATTGTATCATATCAAGCTCAAAAGTAAAACAAAATATTAGCTAAATTAGAAAAAATGGCAAATTTAAAAACAAAGGTATTACTTACAGGTGGAGCTGGATATATAGGATCTCATACTGCAAAGCTTTTAACTAAACATGGATATGAAGTAATTATCATAGATAGCCTTTTTCCTTCACAATCAAAAAAGTTTTATGGAAATTTTTACAAATTAGACCTTGCAGAAGAGGAAAAAGTTTTAGAGGTTTTAAGAAAAGAAAAACCAGAGATAGTTTTACATTTTGCAGCCTTTATAAGTGTTCCAGAAAGCATAGAAAAACCCTTTCTATATTATGAAAATAATGTAGGAAATACCATTAAATTACTTTCTGCTATGAAAAAGGTTGGTATTAAAAATTTTATTTTTTCTTCTTCAGCAGCTGTATACGGAATACCAGATATTATTCCTGTACCTGAGACAGCAGAACTTAAACCAATTAATCCTTACGGAGAGACAAAGGTAATGGTTGAAAAGATTTTAAAAGATATGGCAAGGGTTAAAGAGATAAATTATGTTTCCTTAAGATATTTTAATGTAGCAGGAGCTGATCCTGAAGGTGAATTAGGTCCTACTTATAAACAGCCTACCCATTTGATAATAAGAGCTTTAAAAGTAGCCAAGGGAGAAATTCCCTATCTGGAAATTTATGGGACCGATTACCCTACACCTGATGGAACTTGTATAAGAGATTACATCCATGTGATGGATCTTGCAGAAGCACACATTTTAGCAATGGAATACCTTCTTTCAAAAAGAGAAAATCTTGTTTTAAATTGTGGTTATGGAAGGGGGTTTTCGGTAAGAGAGGTAGTTTCTACAGTTAAAAAAGTAACAGGTGTTGACTTTAAAGTAATAGAAACAAGTAGAAGACCAGGGGATCCTCCAATTCTCATTGCTGATAACACAAAAATAAAAGAGATACTTAAATGGAGACCAAAATATAATTCCCTTGAAGATATTATAAAAGATACTTGGCAGTGGGAGTTAAAACAAAATGAAAATTGATCCTGTGAGGCTGAAAGATTGGGAGATAGCTTATTTGGCTGAAAAAAACATGAAAACTATATATCAATTGAGTGAAGAATTGGGTCTAACAAAGGAAGAACTTTTACCTTATGGACATTATATAGGTAAGATTGACTATAAAAAAGTTTTAGAAAGATTAAAGACTTCTTTTAACGGAAAATATATAAATATTACTGCTATAACCCCTACACCTTTAGGTGAGGGGAAAACTACAACCTTGATTGGTTTAGTTCAAGGACTTGGTAAAAAAGGAAAAAAAGTTATAGGTACTATAAGACAACCTTCAAGTGGTCCTGTTTTCAATATTAAAGGTAGCGCTGCTGGTGGGGGCCTTTCTCAAGTTATTCCCTTAGATAAGATATCTTTAGGTCTTACAGGAGATATTAATGCAGTAGTTAATGCCCACAATCTTGCCATGGTTGCTCTTACAGCAAGAATGCAACATGAAGCTAATTATGATGATAAAACCTTAGTTAAGAAAGGATTAAAAAGACTTAATATCGATCCAAAAAGAGTTGAGATGGGATGGACTATAGATTTTTGTGCTCAAGCATTGAGAAATATTGTTATAGGACTTGGTGGTAAAATGGATGGATATCCTATGGAGAGCAAATTCCATATTTCTGGTGCTTCAGAAGTAATGGCTATATTAGCAGTTGCAAAAGATTTAAATGACTTAAGAGAAAGAATAGGAAAAATAGTAGTTGCTTTTGATAAATATGGTAAACCGATTACTACAGAAGATTTAGAAGTTGCAGGAGCAATGACAGCTCTTCTTGTTGATGCACTTAATCCCAATTTGGTACAGACTATAGAGGGGCAACCAATTTTAATTCATACTGGTCCTTTTGGCAATATTGCTTTAGGACAATCTTCCATTATTGCCGATTATCTTGCTTTGAGACTTGCAGAATATGTAGTAACTGAATCCGGATTTGCTGTAGATGTGGGATTTGAAAAATTTTGGAATGTAAAATGTAGAATATCAGATCTTTCTCCTAATGTTGTCGTAATAGTTGCTACTATAAAAGCACTTAAATACCACGGAGGTGCACCATCTCTTAGGCCAGGAAGTCCAATTCCTAAGGAATATTTTGAAGAAAATCTTGAATGGGTGGAAGGGGGATGTGAAAATCTTTTGCATTGTATAGAAATTGTCAAAAAAAGCGGTGCAATACCTGTTGTGTGTATTAATAAGTTTTCTACAGATACAAAAGAAGAATTAAAGCTAGTAAAAAAAATATGCGAAGAAAAAGGGATAAGGGTAGCTTTTTCTGATCATTGGCTAAAAGGAGGAGATGGGGCTTTAGAACTTGCGGATGCGGTTATTGATGCATGTAAAGAAAAAGCTGAATTTAAATTTCTTTATGAGTTGAATGAACCAGTTAAAGAAAGAATTGAAAAAATAGCAAAGGAAATTTATGGAGCAGATGGAGTTATTTATTCATCTATCGCAGAAGAAAAAATTAAAATAATAGAATCTGATGAAGAAATAAAAAGAATGCCTATTTGTATAGCAAAAACTCATCTTTCACTTTCTGATGATCCCAATAAAAAGGGAGTCCCTAAGGGATGGAATTTAAGAATAAGGGATATACTTGTATATAGAGGTTCTGGGTTTATAGTTCCTATTGCTGGAGAAATAAAACTTATGCCCGGAACAGGCTCAGATCCAGCTTTTAGAAGGATCGATGTAGATGTAAACACAGGAAAAGTAAAAGGCTTATTTTAATTTAAGAAAAAATAAAAAATGCCAGCCCAAATTATAGATGGCAGAGCTATAGCTAAAGAAATAAGAGAAAATATAAAAAGGGAAGTGCAAGAATTAAAGGAAAAATATAATATTGTTCCTGGATTAGTTACTATTCTGGTAGGAGAGAACCCTGCATCAGTTTCTTATGTTAAAGGAAAACAAAAGACTGCTCAAGATCTTGGATTTTATTCTGTAGAGGAATGGCTTTCAGAAAATACTTCAGAAGAGGAGTTATTAAAACTGATTGAAAAATATAATAAGGATCCTAGAATTCACGGAATTCTGGTACAACTTCCCTTACCAAGACATATAGATGAAAGAAAAGTTATTTATGCTATAGATCCTAAAAAAGATGTAGATGGTTTTCATCCTGTTAATGTAGGAAAAATGATTAGAGGAGAACCCTGTTTTTTGCCCTGTACCCCCTACGGAATACTTGTAATTTTGGAAAAAATTGGTTGTCAGGTTGAGGGTGCAGAGGTAGTGGTAGTAGGAAGAAGTAACTTAGTTGGGAAACCAATAGCCAATTTACTTATGCAAAAAAGAAAACCAGTGGGAAATGCAACTGTAACAATCTGTCATACAGGAACTAAAAATTTAAATTTTCATACAAAAAGAGCAGATATTTTAATTGTTGCCATAGGGAAACCCAAATTTATTACTGCAGATATGGTAAAAGAAGGAGCAGTAGTGATTGATGTAGGAATAAATAGAATAGGAACTACGCTTGAAGGGAAAGCTATACTTTGTGGAGACGTGGATTTTGAAAGCGTAAAAGAAAAAGTAGGAGCTATTACTCCTGTTCCAGGCGGAGTTGGTCCCATGACCATTACTATGCTTATGAAAAATACTCTTGAGTCTGCCAAAATGTGGAATAGGCTTCCTAATGAGATAGAGAAGTAATTTACTTAAAATCGAAGGAAAAATGTCGAATAAAAATTCAGAAGAAAAATTTAAAGAAATATTTTTAAGTCTAAAAACAGGCATCAAAGCTTTGAAATCAGGAACCGAACTTTTAAATAAAGGACTAAAGGGTTTAGAAGAAAAGATCCAGATAATTTTCCAAAAACTTGAGGAGACAAAATTTGCTAAAAAAGAAACGAAAAAAGTAGAAATAAAAATAGAAAAAATTGAAGCAGAAAAAGAGCCTGAAAGATTAGAAATTTTAGAAAGAATTCACGAAAAACCTCTTGAGGAAATAGCTCTTAAACTTCAGAATGAAACCTTAGAAAAAATTTATGAAAAAATCCATATAAAAAAACCAGAACTTTATACAATTCCTAAAAGAATAGAAAAAAAGAAACCTATTGAATTTGAAAAGGAAGGAATTCTGTGTGGAATTTGTAATTTAGGTCCGTGTCAAGTGGTTGAAGGTAAAGAAGAACTAAAAGGGATTTGCGGAGCAGATTTAAGTATAGTTTCAGCAAGAAATCTTGCAAGAAAGATTGCAGAAGGTGCACTAACTAATTTAATACAAGCAAAGGAATTAACAGAGATTTTTAAAGGAATTATTACATATGAAATACCTCTCAAAATAAAAGACAAAAGGAAACTTAAATTAATTGCTTATCACTTAGGAATCAATTTAGAGCTTCCAGAAGAAGAGATACTTAAGGAGGTTGCAAAAAGGGTATCCCAAGTATTTTCTCAACAGGAAGGAGAATTGATTTTAGCTCATAGAGCTCCTCAAAAATTAATTGAAAGGTGGAGAAAATATAAAGTTATGCCAAGAGGGATAGAAAGAGAAAATTTGGAGCTATTTTATAGAACCTCAATGGGAGTTGACCACTATTATAAAAACTTGTTATTTGGAGGGATTAGGTGCTCCCTTTCTGATGGTTGGGGAAGTTCGTTAATAGCAACAGAATTAAAAGATATCCTTTTTGGAACTCCTAAACCTGTTAGGTCTTTGGTTAATATAGGAGAGAATATAATTTCTAAAGACATGGTAAATATTGCAATTCTTGGAAACAATCCCTTTATAGCAAATTTGTTAATACAAGTTTCTAAAGATTCAGAGATAGTTGAATATGCTAAAAGATTTGGAGCAAAAGGAATTAATTTTATAGGCTTGGGTGAAGTTGGTAATGAAATCTTAATGAGAAGGGGAATTCCTGCTGCCGGGACTTTTATTCATCAAGAAGCTCTTATAGCAACAGGAGCTATAGAAGCCATAGTTACAGATGCACAGTGTATAGCACCAAACATAATTCAAATAGCTAATCAATTTCATACAGCAATTATAACCACAAATCCGCTTTCTAAGATGGAAGGAATAGTTTATGTGGAATTTAATAAGAAATATCCTATAGAGAGTGCTAAAGAAATTCTAAAAATTGCTATTTCAAAATATCAAGAAAGAAATTTTTCAGAAATTTATATTCCCGATGATGCTGTGGAAATAATATCAGGATTTAGTTTAGAAACACTTATGTATATTATGGGTGGAAGGTTTAGAGCAAGTTTAGAGCTGTTAAATGAAAACATTATTGATGGTAAGATTCTGGGAATAGCAATCATAACAGGATGCGATCATTTTAGGGGAAAAGAAAATATTCAAGTAGAGATTGCTAAAGAACTCATATCTAATAATATACTAATTTTAACTACAGGATGTTCTGCCATAAAATTAGGGATAGCAGGGCTTTTAACACAGGAGGCATCAAATTTTGCTGGTGGAGGATTGAGAGAGTTTATAGAAACCATAGGTTGTCCGCCAGTTTTACACATGGGTTCTTGTACAGATAATTCAAGAATACTTTTAACACTCACAGAAATGGTTAATGCTGGTTTAGGAAAGGAAATTAGTGAACTTCCTGTTGCTGGATGTATTCCTCAATGGATATGCGAAAAGGCAATATCCGTAGGAATGTATTTTTCTGCAAGTGGTGTACAGGTTGTTTTTGGTTCAGATTTTCCAGAAATGAGAAGCAAAAAAACTGCCCAATTTTTACTTGAGGAAATGGAAAATTATTTCGGAGGTTCCTTAAGAATAGCAACTAAAGCGAGTGAATTTACTAATGTTATAATAGATAGAATAAAACAAAAAAGAAAGTTACTTGGCATTGATCAGCCAAAACCAAGAATACTTTATGACATGACCATGAGGAGAACCCTTGATAAAAAAATATACATATCTCCTATTCATAAAATGGGAATTTTTAAAAAATTCACATTTGGGTTAGAGAATGATAATTACAAAACTTAAACCTTTAGAAGAAATTTTGCAGTACATAGAAAGTCATGATAAAATTCTTGTTCTTGGATGTAGTGAATGTACTCATAAAAGTGCAACAGATGTTGAAAAAGAAGTTAAAAAAGTTGTTGAAGAAATAAAAAGAGAAAGGGAAAAAACTGGAAAGTTTGTAGAAGTTTTAGAGAAAACTTTGCCTAAGCAATGTGAGCCTCAATATATTAAGCTTTTAGAAGAAATTAAAGATAAAGTTGATGCTATAATAAGCTTAGCTTGTGGAGTAGGAGTAAATTTAATAGCAGATTTTTATCCAAAAATGGAGGTTTATCCAGGGGTAAATACTTTATTTTTAGGAGCAAAAATAAAAGAGGGGTATTGGGTTGAAAAATGTAGAGCCTGTGGAGATTGTATAATCGGATACACTGCAGGGCTTTGTCCAATTACAAGATGTCCCAAAAATATGCTTAATGGTCCTTGTGGAGGAGCTAAAAATGGAATATGTGAAGTAAGAAAAAATTTACCCTGTGTTTGGCAGCAGATAATAAGAAGGCTTAAAAATAGAGGTAAATTAGAAAGGTTGATGAAGATTTGGGAAGCAAAGGACTGGAGATCAGCTGGTGGTGAAGGGGTAAGGGAGTTAAGAGAGGAGTTAAAAGTTGGAAATTAAAACCCATCTCCAAAAAGTTCTTGAATCTGGAATATTTGCAGTCACAGCCGAAATAGAACCACCGAAAAACGCAGATCCTGAAGTAATAAGAGAAAAGGCAAGATGGTTAAAAGGATATGTAGATGCAGTAAATATTACAGACTCTCCAAGGGCAACTGTAAAAATGTCAAGTCTTGCCTCAGCAGTTATCTTAATACAAGAAGGTATTGAGCCTGTAATGCACATTACCTGCAGAGACAGAAACAGAATTGCTATCCAATCTGATCTTTTGGGAGCATCAGCCTTAGGAATAAAAAATGTTTTATGTTTAACAGGAGATTATATAAGTTTAGGTAATCATCCACAGGCAAAACCTGTATTTGATCTGGATTCTATACAGCTTTTAAGTTTAGTAAAGAAATTATGTGAAGGAAAATTTTTTAATGGAGAAGAAATTAAGGGAAAAAGGCCTTATTTTTTTATTGGAGCAGTAGAAAATCCCTTTGCAGACCCATTAGAATTTAGACCCATAAGATTAGCCAAAAAGATAAAAGCAGGAGCTAAGTTTATTCAAACTCAAATAGTTTACAATTTAGAAAGATTTAAAAAATTTATAAATCTATGTGAAGAAATGGGAATTTTAGAAAGAGTTTATATACTTGCTGGTATAACTCCACCTAAGTCTTCAAAAATGCTCAAATACATGAAAAAAAACAAAGTTCCTGGAATTGAGATTCCGGATGAGATAATTAAAAGGATGGAGTCTGCAAAGGACGAAAAGGAAGAAGGAATAAACATTGCTGTAGAAATTATAGAAAGGGTTAGAGAAATACCAGGTATTAAAGGAGTTCATATAATGGCAATAGGCTGGGAATCTATTGTTCCTGAGATTGTCAAGAGGGCAAAGCTCTGTTCCAGACCGGAATTGTAAAATAGGAGGAAAGAATGCAAAATGAAAAAGAAATTTTAAAAGAGATTATAAACATTTTATCAGAACTTAGATTAGGTATAGAAAGCATTAGCGAAGGAATTAAAAATTTAGAAGAGGGTATAAAAAAACTTGAGACAGAGCTTTTTAGAGCTAAAAAAGAACCAGAAATAATAATTGCCAAACCTGAACCTAAATACAAGTATAGACCTTTATCGGAAAGAGCAAAAAGCATCGCTGAAAATTTATATAAAGAAGTTACTACTGAAAGAATAAGAGAGGTTGTAATAGGAAAGGGAGAAAAAGCTATAAAAATAGGTGGAGAAAATATTTTGTCTTTTTATTTTTTTGAGGGAGAAATGAAAAATGGAATAAAAATTGCTATGGAAATTTTAGATATTAAGCCAGAAGAATGGCCTCAGAGTTTAGCCAAATATTTTTCTGATGTTTTTCATGATCCAGCTTTGTGGGCAAAAAAATGTGTTGATGTTTATGGAGCAGAAGCTATATGTCTTTACTTACAAGGAACAGATCCCAATTATTTAAATCTTGACGTAAATCACGCTAAAGAAGTAGTTAAAAAAGTTAAAGATGCAATAGATGTACCACTTATTATCTGGGGTTCTGGAAATTCTGAAAAGGATATAAAAATCCTAAAAGAGGTTGTAGAATTAATAGGGGAAAAAGGTGCAGTTATAGGACCGGTTTTAGATACCAATTATAGGACCTTAGGAGCTATTGCTATGGGATACGATTTACCAGTGATTGCTTCAACCCCAATAGATGTAAATTTAGCTAAACAACTTAATATTCTTCTTGAAAACATGGGATTATCCTTAGACAGAATAATAATAGATCCCTCCATAGGTGCATTGGGATATGGAATTGAATATGCTTATTCTGTTATGGAAAGAATAAGGATCGCAGCGCTTTATCATAAAGATACAGCCTTACAATCTCCCTTTGTTTGTGCTATCGGAAGAGAGGTTTGGGGGACGAAGGAGACTCAGCTTCCTTCAGATGAAGTTTTTGGAGATCAAGAAGAAAGAGGTATATTAATGGAGGCAATTACAGCTGTAGTGTTAGCTTTAGCAGGAGGGGACTTATTAATAATGAGACATCCTAAAGCAATAGAACTTTGTAAATCGCTATTTAATACGTTGAGTGAAGCTTAAAGAGTGATAAAAAAGTGTCAAAAATAATTTTTGATCTCGGTATAAAAGGAGCATATAAAATCGTAGAAAAAGCTTTTGAAAAATATGAAGATGCAGTAAAAAAGTTTGGAAAAGAAGCAGAGGTTGGTTTTCCTAATACAGCTTATTATTTACCTATTATTTATGCCATATTAGGATATCCTGTTAAAAAACTGGGAGACTGTGAAGAGGTTTTGCAAGAAGCAAAAAAACTTTTACCAAATATATTTGCACAGAAAAATTATCTTCCCTATTTAGGAGAAGCACTTGATGCAGGAATGGCAACCTTTTTTGCAGAGGAAATAATTGAAGCTATAAAATATCTGGAAAATCCCAATTTGTATACAAAAACAGAAGAACCTACCGAAGATAATATTTGGCTTGGTGCAGCAGATGATGTGATTTTTAGAAAGAGAGGGGTTGAGTTCGTTGATGGAACAGCTCCTGGATTTGCAGCTTTACTTGGTTCTCCTCCAGATAAAGAAACAGCCAAAAATATAGTTCAGGATTTTCTTGAAAAAGGACTTTACGTTTTTATGCATGATCAAACAAATGGTGTTTATATGCCTTATCTTTTAAAGGAGGCAGGAATACAATTGGGATGGCCTGTAAGACTGGTACCCTTTGGACCTTATTATACAAGTATAGTGTTTGCTATCGGTTTTGCTTGTAGAGTTGCCATGTCTTTTGGAGGAGTAAAACCAGGAGACTATATAAACAATTTGCTTTTTAATAAATATAAAACCTTTGCTTTTGTTATAGCCTTTGGTCCACCTACTGAGGAATGGATAGCAAATGCTTTAGGAGCTTTTAATTGGGGTATACCAGTCATATGTGATTGGACAGTTCCAGAAATAAAAATACCAGGGATTTGTATTTATGAAGCTTTGGTTTCCAAGCCCACTCATTGTTACTTTCAGGTAATAACTGAAAATAAAGAATTTTACGGAACTTCAGTTCCAGAAATTGCTTCTCAAGAGTTAATAGAAAAGGCTTTAGAAGTAAGAGGATTAAAAGTTACCCAAACGAAACTTAATATTCCAGTGCCCTATGCACCTGCTTTTGAGGGAGAAAGGGTAAGAAAGGAAGATCTTTATTTAGAATGTGGTGGAGGAAGAACTCCTGCAGTTGAGCTCTTAATATCCTCGTCTTTTGAAGAAGTAAAAGATGGAGAAATAAAAATTATTGGACATGAGATTTCTGACCTTTCCAAAATAGAAGAAAAGGGACCACCTTATAAACTTCCGCTTGCTATAGTAGTGAAAGTAGCTGGCGCAAATATGCAAGAGGATTTCGAGCCTATTATAGAAAGGCAATTTCACTATTTTATTAATTATGCTCAAGGTATTATGCATATAGGACAGAGAAATATGGTATGGATAAGAATTAGTAAACAGGCAGTAGAGAAGGGCTTCCTTTTAAAACATATAGGAGAGATTTTATATAGCAGGATAAAGCAAGATTTTAGTACCATTGTAGATAAGTGCGAGATAAATATTTATACTGAAGAAGAAAAGGTGAAGGAGATAATAGAAAAAGCAAAAAAAATATACGAAAAAAGAGATGCAAGACTTGCTGGTATGGCAGATGAAAGCGTAGAAGAGTTTTATTCTTGTACTCTCTGTCAAAGCTTTGCACCAACTCATGTTTGTGTAATTACTCCTGAAAGAGGAGGTCCTTGTGGCGCGTATAGCTGGCTTGATGCAAAGGCTTATTATCAAATTAATCCAGCTGGACCAAATCAGCCTATATTAAAAGGAGAAGTGATTAATTCCAAATTAGGACAATTTAAAGGGGTAAATGAATTTGTGAAAAAACATTCTAAAGAAAAAGTAGAAAGAGTAAGTTTATACAGTATCATAATTGATCCCTTGACTGTTTGTGGTTGTATGGAGGCTATTGCAGCGGTTTCTGCTTCAGTAAATGGAATTATTATAGTCAATAGAGAATTTAATAAAGAAACTCCCATAGGACTTAAATTTTCCACTCTTGCAGGAATGATAGGAGGGGGACAGGTAACACCTGGTTTTTTAGGTATTTCCAAGCAATATATTACCTCTAAAAAATTTATTTCCGCAGAAGATGGATTTTTAAGAATTGTTTGGATGCCAAAAATGCTGAAAGAAGAATTAAAAGAAAAACTTCAAAAAAGAGCAGAAGAATTGGGAGTGCCTGATTTTATTGAAAAAATAGCAGATGAAACTGTAGTTAATACAGAGGAGGAATTGGTTAATTGGGTTAAAAGGGTAAATCATCCAGTATTAAGTCTGCCTCCAATTATGTAACAATTTTCGTAGGGGAAATTTAATGGGACTTACAGGGATTCAGATATTGAAAAAGTTGCCCAAAACAAATTGCAAGGAATGTGGGTTTTCTACTTGTATGGCATTTGCTATGAAAGTAGCTGCTGGTCAGGCAGATATAAATGCCTGTCCCTATATTGATTCTAAGGTCAAAGAAGAAATAGCTGAAGCCTTGGCACCACCTGTTAAAAAAATAAAACTTGGTGGTGGGAGTTATACTTATTTTTTGGGTGGAGAAAGTGTTTTATTTAGACATGATAGACGCTTTGAAAATCCACCTCTTATAGGAACTTTTATATCCACAAACATGAGTGAAAATGAAATTTCAAGAAGAATTAAATTATACAAAAAACTTCATTGGGAAAGGGTTGGAATAACTTTAAAACCAGAAGTTTTATTTTTACAAGATGAAGAAAAAGAAGAAAGATTTATAGAAATTATCCAGAGAGTAAGAAATGAGCTTCCATGGGTAGCTTTAATTTTAGCTTCTTCAAATGTTGAAACCTTAAAAAAAGCTATAGAAATATGTAAAGAATTTAAACCTTTAATTTATGGTGCAAATTCTCAAAATTTTGAAGAATTCATTGGACTTTCTCTTGAAACCAAAACTCCCCTTACTGTAATAGGGGATTCCTTAGATGAGGTCTGCAGTATTTCTGAAAGAGCTCTACAAATAGGTTTTAAGGATTTAGTTCTCGATCCCGGATCTCGAGTAATAAGAGAGCTATTTGAGGATTTAGTAATTATAAGGAAAGCAGCTGTTAAAGGAAGATTTAAACCTCTTGGTTTTCCTGTTATAACTTTTCCTTACCGTTATACAGATTCCTATTTATTAGAAGCTCTTATAGCAAGTATAATTATATGTAAATACGGAAGCATTATTATTCTTTCAGATCTCAAACCAGAAGTTCTTTTTAATCTCTTAATAGAAAGGATGAACATTTATACAGATCCACAGAAACCTCTTGTTGTTGAAGAAGGGATTTACCCTATAAATGGTCCTGATGAAAATGCTCTTGTTGCTATAACTTGCAATTTTGCTCTTACCTATTTTATTGTGAGTGGAGAAATTGAAGCAAGTAGAGTTCCAACCTGGCTTCTCGTACAGGACACAGAGGGTTTATCTGTCCTTACAGCTTGGGCAGCGGGTAAATTTGGAGCTGACACCATAGCACCATTTGTTAAAAGATGCGGTATCCAAGAAAAGGTTAAACATAGAAAACTTATTATTCCAGGATATTTGGCAGGAATAAAAGGAGAGCTCGAAGAGGAACTTCCTGATTGGGAAATTATTGTTGGACCAAGAGAAGCAAGTGGGATTCCTACTTTTTTTAAAAAAATTTATGAAGAATTGAAAAGTAATGGAAAAGAAAAAATTTCTAAGGAAGAAAAAGTAAAAAAAGAAGAAAAGATTTTTGAAAAAGTGGAGATTATAAAAGAAGAAAAGACTATAATAAAAGAAGAGGAAAAGTTAGAAAAAGGGGGAGAAGGATTTTATAAGGTTGTTTGTATTGCTGAAAACATAAATATAATGTCAAAAAAAATAGGTAAAGCTATAAAGGAGCGTATTGCCCAACCTATTCAACAAATGGCTAAGGATGCTGTCAAATTGGGAGCAGATTATTTAGATTTGAATATAGGACCAGCCAAAAAAGATGCCTTAGAGCTTGCTCCTTGGATTGTAAGAATAGTAGAAGAAGTAGTAGATATTCCTATTTCGCTTGATACTACAAATCCATCCGCTATGATAGCAGGAATAAAAGCCTCAAAACAACCTTCAAAGGCAATTATAAATTCAATAACTATTCATCCAGAAAGACTTAATAAACTCGCTCCTTTTGCTGCTGAGGTAGGTTGCAATGTAGTAGCACTTCTTTGGGGAGAAACTGGACTTCCAAGGGATGTTAATGAAAGAGCAACTCTTACAGTAGATTTGGTAGGCAAACTAAATGAATACGGTATCCCTAATGAAAAAATCTTGGTGGATCCTGTTATTACTCCCATAACTCTTGGTGCTCAACAGGTTAAAGAAGTTCTTAGTTTTCTTTCTATGCTCCAAGAAATTGCTCCAGGAGTAAAAACAATTGTAGGGCTTTCTAATATTTCAAATGGGGTTACCCCCTCTTTAAGACCTTATTTAAATAGGGTTTTACTTATGATGCTTATGAAATATAATCTTTATAGTGCAATACTTGATATATACGATAAAGAACTTATTGAGATTGCAAAGGGTAGGCATCCTGAATGGGTAACTTTTGTTCATAAAATAATGGATGGTGAAAGTTTAGATATTGAAACCCTTACTTTAAAGGAACTTGAAATATATAAAACCGTTAAGGTTTTACTTGGAGAAACCATATTCTCAGAATCTTGGTTAGAAATTTAAATTTAAGGACTTAATGTAAAATTGCCTAATTAGAAGACTTTATGGAAAAAGTAAAAATTGTCATAGTAGGGGCAGGACCAGCAGGTATTGCTACAGCAATAGAGGCAAAGGCAAATAAAATAGAGCCAGTTGTTGTTTTGGAAAAAGCAGAACATATTTGTAATACCATTGTTAAATTTTATAAACCAGGGAAAAGAGTAGATGCAAATTATAGAGAGAAAGATATAAGGTCTATAGGAATATGTTCTTTTGAAACAGAAACTAAAGAAGAATTTCTGCAAAGAATAGAAAACTGGATTAAAGAGTGGGACTTAGATATTAGATTAAATTCAGAGGTTACAGAAATAAAGAAAAAAAATGAAAGTTATGAAATATTTGTAAAAGATAGACCTGAATATTTATCAGAATTTGTAGTTATAGCTATAGGTATTTTTGGGAAGCCAAATAAGCCGTCTTATTTAATTCCTAAGGAATTAGAAGGTAAGGTATTTTTTGAACCACCTCTTGAGATACCTGAGGGTAAAAAAATTCTTGTAGTTGGAGGAGGAAATACAGCTGCAGAAGTAACCTATTATCTCTGCGATAAGAATGAAGTTTATTTATCTTATAGAAGACCTCAATTTTTTAGAATAAATGAGGTGAATTTGAAAAATTTAGAAGAAAAAGAAAAACAAGGGAAATTAAAGCTTCTTATGGCAACAGATATAGAGAAAATAGAACCTTTTAATGGAAAAATAAAGGTATATTTTAAAGGTGGTAAAGAAGATATATATGATCTTATTTATTATTGTTTGGGAGGAACGACTCCTGAGAGTTTTTTAAGAAGAATAGGGATTGAGTTTGATGAAAAGGGAAAGCCCTTAATTGATGAATATTTTGAAACGAATTTGCCTAAGGTTTTTTTGGCAGGAGATATAGCTTTTAAACAGGGAAGTATAATGAAAGCCTTCAATTCAGCTCATATCATAATAAAAAGAATAAAGGAAAAGTATCTTTCAACTTAAAAACTTCCAAATTAGAGATTTGTAATTATATTATTTAAAAAGAGCCGGCGTAGCTCAGAGGTAGAGCACCCGATTCGTAATCGGGAGTGCATGGGTTCGAATCCCATCGCCGGCTATAGATCTATGGGAGGTGTAAAAAGAAATGAAATATAAATGGGTAGAATACTTAGCTCAAGCTTGGGATTCATTTATGGAAGAAATGTTTTCTTTTATTCCTGAAGAAACAAAGGAGCATATTAGAAATGCAAGAAAAGAAGTACTTCTTGCTTTAAAAAGTGTTATAGAAAAAAGGATTGAAGAATTAGAAAAACCAAAAAAAGAAATTAAAAAAGTAAAAGTTGAAAAAGCTTAAAAAATTAAATGAGAATAATTCTTTTTACAGGAAAGGGTGGCGTTGGGAAAACCACTCTTTCTGCTGCAACAGGAGCTTATCTTTCAGAACTTGGTAAACAAGTTCTTGTAGTTTCTGTTGATCCTGCTCATTCCCTTTCTGATGTTCTGGAAGTTGATGTAGGTCCAGAGCCTAAGGAAATTTTCAAAAATTTTTATGCCCAGGAAATAGATGTTTATTATTCCATTGAAAAATTTTGGGGAGTTCTTAAGGAATACCTAAAAAGTCTCTTAAAATGGCAGGGAATAGAGGAGGTTTTAGCTGAAGAAATGTCAATTTTACCTGGTATGGAAGAAGTTTCCTCCTTTTTATGGATAAACAAACATGTAGAAGACAAAAAATTTGAAGTAATTATAGTAGATTCAGCTCCTACAGGAGAAACATTAAGATTTTTGAGCCTTCCTGATGCAGCAAGCTGGTGGGTAACCAAAATCCTACCTTTACAGAGAAAACTTATGAAATTTATAAGACCTGCAGCAAAAATGGTTACTGATATGCCTCTTCCTGAAGAAAAAACCTATGATGCTTTAGAGGAACTATTTAGACAGGTTTATAACCTTTATTACCTTTTGCAAAATCAGGAAGTTTCTTCAGTAAGATTAGTTGTTAATCCTGAAAAAATGGTAATTAAAGAAACAGAAAAAGCCTTTACCTATCTTCATCTCTTTGGATTTCCAGTTGATGCTATTTTTTTAAATAGAATAGTAGATGAAAAAAGCCCATTTTATGGAATTCAAGAAAAATACATAAAAAGAATTGTAAAAAGTTTTGAACCTACACCTATCTTTATGGTTCCTCAGGTTTACGAAGAAATTTTGGGATACGAAAAGTTAAAAGAATTTGGCAAAAGGATTTATCAGGATAAGAATCCAGCAGAAATATTTTATAAAGATAAACCTTTTGAAATTTTGGAAAAGGATGGAATTTACATTTTAAAAATGATTTTAAAGGAGGTTCCACGGGAAAAATTAGAAATCTATCAAAAAGAAGAAGATTTAATTATAAAAATCGGTAATTACAAAAAACACTTCTTTCTTCCAAGGGTTTTGTTAAATAAAGAAATTAAAAATGCAGTAATCAAGGACAATCTTTTAGAGATTACCTTTAGTCTTTCTTAATCTTACAGCAAAAAAACCATCTAAATTATGTCTATGGGGATAGGTCTTTAAATAAAGATTGTCTTCTACAAGCTCTTTAATTTTTTCTCCACAAACCTTTTCAAGCACAATTAAAGGATTTTCTATTTCAAATTCTGGATGATTATTTAAAAATTTTTCTACCACCTTTTCATTTTCTTCTGGCTCAAGGCTGCAGGTTGCGTAAACCATAATACCACCTGGTTTGAGAAAAGGAGAAAGACCTTCAAGAAGTCTTAGTTGCTTTTCAGGGATTTTTATAAAATCTTCTTCAGTTCTTGCCCACTTTATATCCGGATGTTTTCTTATAACTCCTGTTCCAGTGCAGGGAGCATCAATGAGAATTCGATCAAAGAGAGGAGCCTTTAATTTTGGAAGTTCTTCCACCACATCCCCTCGAAAAATCTTAGGTTCTCTAAGTCCAAGTCTTTTAAAGTTTTCTTTAAGTTTTTCAAGCCTCCAGGGATATAAATCAAAAGCCCAGATTGATCCTTTGTTTTGTGTTAATTCAGCAATGTGGGTGGTTTTTCCTCCAACTCCTGCACAGGCATCAAGAATTTTCTCCCCAGGTTTAGGATTTAAAAGAAAAGTAACCAGTTGACTTGCAGAATCTTGAACACTTATCCAGCCAAAGTGAAAAGCTTTTAATTCTGTCACCTTTCCTCTAAAACCGTCTAAAATAATTCCTGCAGGACTGTAAGGACAAGCTTTTGCTGAGGGAACTTCTTCTTTTTGCAAAAAAGTTAAAAAATTATCTCTGCTAACTTTTAGAATATTTACTCTTATTACTAAAGGAGGTCTTTCGTTACTTGCTAAAAGAAGTTTTTCTGTTTCTTCAAAACCAAATTTATCAAGCCATTTTTTTACTAACCATTCAGGAAAAGAATATTTTATAGATAGATAAAAAACAGGATTAAAATCTGGAGGTTCCGGAAGGTTTCCCTTATTTTCTACGATTTTATGTAAAATTGCATTAACCAATCCCTTTATCCATTCCCCTCTTTTTCTATGAGAAAGGATTTTTAAACTCTCTGCAATGGCAACCCTTTCTGGTATTCTGGTATAAAGTATCTGATAAGTACTTAGGCGTAAAATATTTTTTACTTCTGGATCCATTTTTTCTAAAGGATGTTCAGAAAAACGGGAAATAACAAAATCTATATAATAGAGATGTCTCACTACACCATTTACAAGTTCACCTACAAGGGCTCTATCTCTTTCATCAGGAAGCACACTTTTAGTTAGAACCTGAGAAAGTATTTCGTCTAAAAGAGGTTTTCCTTTTTCCCAGCGAATAAGAATTTTTAAAGCAACTGTTCTTGGATTAGTTTTTGGAAGTCTTGGCATTAATTAAAAATTAGCTCCATTGTAAAGCAAGTTGTTTTAAAGAAAAAAGACGATCTCTCAAGATAGCAGCCTTTTCAAATTCATAATTTTTGGCAGCTTCTTTCATCTCCTTTTCAACTCTATCAATTTCAGCTCTTAAAGCCTCTAAACTTTCAAAGACTTCAGTAATTTCAACTACCTTTTCTAAATCTACAAAATCAGCTTCCACCATTCTCATAAGTGGATCATCAAGAGATTTTACTACACTTTTTGGTGTTATGTTATGCTTTTTATTGTATTCTTCTTGGATTTTTCTTCTTCTTTCAGTTTCTTCAATAGCTTTTTTTATAGCAGGAGTAATGGTTTGTGCATAAAGTATAGCAGTTCCATTAATGTTTCTTGCTGCTCTTCCTATCATCTGGATGAGACTTCTTTCAGACCTCAAAAAACCCTCTTTATCAGCATCAAGAATTGCAATAAGAGATACCTCAGGAAGATCAAGCCCTTCTCTTAAAAGGTTTATTCCTATAAGAACATCATAAACTCCCTTTCTTAAATCCCTTATAATTCTTGCTCTCTCTAAGGTTTTTAAATCTGAATGCATATAACAGGCTTTTATTCCAAGTTCTTTATAATAATCCGTTAAATCCTCTGCAAGTCTTTTGGTAAGGGTGCAAACCAAAACTCTCTCCTTTGCTTCAATCCTCTTTTTAATTTCAAAATATAAATCCTCTACTTGATTTTCAGAGGGTTTCACCTCTACCTTTGGATCAAGAAGCCCTGTAGGACGAATTATTTGCTCTACAATCCTTCCTTCTGCTTTTTCTATTTCATAATCTCCGGGTGTTGCAGAAACATAGATAACCTGATTGACCCTTTCTTCAAATTCTTCAAAAGTAAGAGGTCTGTTATCAAGAGCAGAGGGAAGTCTAAAACCATATTCTACAAGAGTTTCTTTTCTGCTTCTATCTCCTCTGTACATCCCTCTCAATTGAGGAATAGTTATATGACTTTCGTCAATAAAAAGAAGAAAATCATCTGGAAAGTAATCTAAGAGAGTATAAGGAGGTTCTCCTGGTTTTCTTCCATCTAAGTATCTACTGTAGTTTTCAATTCCTTTACAGTATCCAACCTCCTCTAAAAGTTCAAGATCGTAAAGAGTTCTTTTTTCAAGTCTCTCAGCAAAAAGATAAAGTCCTTTGCTTCTAAAGTATTCAACCCTCTCTTTTAATTCCTTTTTAATTTCTTCAATTGCCCACCTGAGCCTATCTTCAGAGGTAACATAATGAGTTGCAGGGAAAATAACTACACTATCTACTTTTCCAAGCACCTTACCTCTAAAAGGATCAATTATTTTAATTTCCTCTATTTCGTCCCCCCAGAGGCTTACTCTTACAGCTCTTTTTTCTTCATTAGAAGGAAAAATCTCAATTACATCTCCCCTTACTCTAAAGGTAGCACGAGTAAAATCTATTTCTGTTCTTTCGTAATGCATGGTTACAAGAGCTCTCAGTAATTCATCCCTTCTTATCTTTGCTCCCACTCTTAAATAAAGATGTTTTTGAAAATACTCATCTGGAGAACCAAGCCCGTAAATACAAGAAACACTTGCAACGACTATTACATCCTTTCTTGAAAGAACAGCAGCAGTAGCTGAGTGTCTAAGTCTATCTATAAAATCATTAATTGAGGCATCCTTTTCAATATAGGTATCAGTTATGGGAACATAGGCTTCTGGTTGATAATAATCATAATAGGAAACAAAATATTCAACAGCATTTTCAGGAAAGAGTTTTTTAAATTCATTATAAAGTTGAGCAGCAAGGGTTTTATTAGGAGCAATAACCAAGGTAGGTTTCCCAACCCTTGCAATAACATTTGCCATAGTAAAGGTTTTTCCTGAACCGGTAACTCCGAGTAAAACTTGATGCTTTAATCCCTTTTTAATTCCCTTTACTAATTCTTCTATAGCCTTTGGCTGATCTCCTCTTGGTTCTATGTCAGTTTTTAGCCTAAATTCTGCTTCTTTTCTTATAAAATGCATAATAAAAAATTAGTTCCAGATTTTAAGAATTCAACACATTAAAATTTACTCTATCATGTGAAATAAATCTCATGTTAAAAGAAAATTAAGTTTGTTTATTTATTATAAATTTTTAAATAATAAAAGCCAAAAGATTTTAAAAGAAAGCAAAAGAGCTTTTACTTAAATGTGAAAAAAAATCTCTAATTATTTTTTAGAAGTTTTAACTTATGTAAGTTTAAAACACATAAACTTTTAAAAAGGAGGTGTGGTATGAGAGGAAAAGTAATTGCCCAATTTTTATTACCAACTTTATTTGCCGGGGGTGTTTTTATAAAAACATCTTTAGCAGGGGAAACCCCAGAGGAACTTAAAGCTCAGATTGATGCCCTAAAACAACAAATAGCTACCATGCAACAACAGATGGCATCTATGCAAACCTTAATAGAAACCTTGCAGGGAAAACTTCAACAAGTAGAGACGAAAACAGAAAAACTTACTCCCCAATTTGTAGCCAAAGATTCAAAGCCAGTTTTTGGAAAACCTGGCCTTGAGTGGCAACTTTATGGAAGAGTGAAAATGGATTATCACTACGATACTGCTCAAATAGAATACTATAACGACTTTGTTGGAGCAGTAAAAAATAGATGGAGCGCAAGTTATAACTCTACAACCAAAACTTGGAAAATATCTAAAGTTCCTGATTATCAAAATGACTCTACAAATTTTAATCCAAGAGATACAAGGCTTGGAGCATTAATTTATCAAGGTTATGGGAATTGGGTAGTTAAGGGTCATACTGAAATAGATTTTTATGGTTATAATTCTGGTAATAATATTATTCCAAGAATAAGGCTTGCCTATGTGGATATTAACAATACTAAAACTAAAACAAGTTTGCTTTTTGGACAGGACTGGATTCCTGTATCTCAATTAAATCCATCAACCATTGAATTCGGGATTTTAACAGCTGCGGGGAATCTTTGGTGGAGAGTTCCCCAATTAACTATAAGACAAAAGGTATTTGAAAACTGGGAACTCCTTGGTTCTCTTATGATGCATAGAAGACTTTCTACAGATTTAGAAAGACGCATGCCCTGGGCACTTGCAAGAATTCAGTATAAGGATGGAGTTTTAAATAAAGTCTTTGATAAAGGAAGTATGATTGCCCTTGGTGGTGGGTACAAACATGATGCAATTAAAGCTAAGGAGGTTTCCTTTCCATCAAAAAAATTTAAGGAAAGTGATGTTGATCGCTGGCTTATTTGCGCAGAGTGGTTATTTAATTTCAAACTTTTAAAACAAAACCTTCAATTTAAAGGAGAAGCCTGGACTGGAAAAGGGATTGATGATGAATGGTTAAGATATGATCTCGGTGTTAATGCCTATGGAGAACCTATTGAGGCTTATGGACTTTGGGCAGATCTTGTTTGGAATATAAGTCCTCGCTGGACTTTTACTATAGGAGCAGGCTTTGACGATCCTAACGATAAGGAAATACTTAAAGGACTTATCGGTCCTCAAGCTTTAAATGATCGTCAATTTACCAAAAATACTCAGTATTTTGCTAATCTCTGGTACAAATTAACTGACAAAATGAGCATTGGTGTAGAGGTAATGCATATTGAAACTGAACGTCGTGATTGGGTAGATACAGCTAATAGATTTACCTTGTCTGCCTTTTATAATTTCTAAATTTGAATTCTTTAGCCTCCTCCTGAAATATATTCAAGGAGGAGGCTAATTTCTTACTTGTTTTTTAGAAATTTCATAAATAATATTAAAATTGATGGATCAGGAGCTCCTTAAACTTATAGAAAACTTTCAAAAAACAGAAACTACTGAGAAATATGTTTATAAAAAACTTGCAAAATTTTGTTAAGGATAAAAATAAAGAAAACCTTCTTAAAATAGCTGAAGAAGAGGAGGAAGATGGAAAGAAATGAGAAGGTGCAGAAAAACTATTCAACTTTGGTTGGAAGAATTCCGGAAGCGGAAAAAATTTACATGAAGAAGAAGAGCATGAAAAAGAACTTGCGGAAATGCTTGATGAAGAAAGACTTTCCCACTATATCCTTGCTTTGGCAATTGCTTTTTAAGGTGCTTTAATGATTATTTTAGTTTTTACCTTTTTTGTTAATGTGGTTCAAGGAAGATCTTTTATTCGCTTTTTCTTGGAAATGCTTTTTGTAAGTTGCAGGGATGGCTATTCTTTCTTTTATTATAGGAATTTTTGCACGCCAAATTTTTAAAGTAGAAATTTAATTAAAAGTTTACAAAACTTCAAAAGAGATTATAGTTTATTTTAAAAATGTTAAAAATTTTATTTTTTTTGATTTTAATTATTTTTGGATTGGGGTATCTTTTTTACGGTAAATTTTTGGAAAAAAGTTACGGTGTTAAAGAGGATGAGAAGGTCCCTTCAAAAACTAATTTTGATGGAATAGATTTTGTTCCTACTAACAAGTTTATTCTTCTTGGGCATCATTTTTCTTCCATTGCAGGAGCTGGACCTATTGTTGGTCCAATTATTGCAGGTATTGCCTATGGATGGTTACCAGGAATTTTATGGATAGTTTTGGGAACCATTTTTATCGGAGGATTACATGACTTTTCTTCCCTTATAGCTTCTATCAGAAATAAGGGAAAAAGCATAGGTGAAGTTGCAAAAATTTACATGGGAGAAAGTGTTTATAAAATATTTTTACTTTTTATATGGTTTTCTCTTGTATATGTAATTGCCGTTTTTACAGATCTTGCTGCAACTACCTTTGCTAAAGAACCTCCTGTTGCTCAAGTTAATGTTGGCTATATTTTGATAGCTCTAATTTTTGGACTTTCTCTTTACAAGCTAAAAATAAGACTACCTTTAGCAACCCTTTTTTTTCTTTTCCTTATTGGAATAATTATAATTTTTAGTTTAAAAAATAGTTTTGTCTTTTTGACAAGAGAAGCCTGGATCTGGATTTTGATAATTTATTGCTTTTTTGCCTCAATTTTGCCGGTTTGGATATTACTTCAACCAAGAGATTATCTTTCAAGTTTTCTTCTTTATTCTATTTTAGTTATAGGAATTTTGGGTGTCTTTTTTGGGGATTATACAATTTCTTATCCTGTTTTTTTATCTTTTAATTCTCAAATAGGACCTTTTTTCCCCTTTCTCTTTATAACCATTGCTTGTGGTGCAATATCTGGATTTCATTCTTTGGTTTCTTCAGGAACAACTTCAAAACAACTTGACAATATTAAAAATGCAAAATTTGTAGCTTATGGAGGAATGGTACTTGAGGGAATAGTAGCTACAATTGCTTTGATAACAGTAATGATAATTTCAGAAAATTTAGCAAAATCAGTAAAACTTCCCACCGATATTTTTTCCTTTGGCATTTCAAAATTTGTAGCACTTATAGGAATAGATCCAAAAATAGGATTAATATATGGTTATCTTGTTATTTCAGCTTTTATCCTAACAACTCTTGATACTGCAACAAGAATTTCTCGTTATGTTTTACAAGAATTGATGAATCTTCCAATTTCAGATTTTAGAGCAAGAGTTTTTACAACCTTAGCAACCCTGATACTCCCCGTAATTTTACTTCATTTAAAATTTTATGCCCCTGATGGAACATTAATTCCTGCTTGGAAAATAATCTGGCCTCTTTTTGGCTCAACTAATCAACTTCTTGCAGCATTAGTTTTGCTTACTATTTATGTATGGGCAAGAAATACAAAACCCGGTAGATATATTTTTATTTTAATTCCTACTATTTTTATGCTTATAACCACCCTCTCAGCTCTTATTTACCTTGTCTTGGGTAAATTTAAACTGGATATTATAACTTTAATTGGTTTTATTTTAATTATTTTAGCTTTTTATATGATAATAGCAGGGGCAAAAGTTTTTGGATTTAATAGATGATTAAAGGATTTAGAGGAACAAGTTTAATAGACTATCCAGGTAAAATTGCAGGAGTAATTTATACTTATGGTTGTAATTTCCGTTGTCCCTATTGTTATAATATAGAACTTGTTTTGCCAGAAGAATATAACAAACTTGAGGACATTCCTGAAGAATTTATTTTACAAGAACTTTCAAGAAGAAAAAATTTTATAAAAGGGGTTGTTATTACAGGGGGTGAGCCGACTCTTTGGGGGAAAAGACTTATTAATTTTATAGAGAAAATTTATTATGAACTGGGTTTATCAGTTAAACTTGATACAAATGGCTCAAATCCAGATTTAATAAAAGTTCTTTTTGAAATGGAACTTCTTGATTTTTTAGCCCTTGATTTTAAAACATCTCCTCAGAGATACTCTGAGATAGGAGGAGACTTTAAAAAAGTAGCTAAAACTTTTGAAATAGCGGAATCAAAACCAGAAAAGGTAGAAATAAGAATTACCTTTTATCCTCCTTTAGTTTCTCAGAAGGATTTAGAGGACATGCTTCCCTACTTGAGGAATTTTAAATTTATTGCCTTTCAAAAATATGTTCCAGGTAAAACCTTGGAAAGGAAAGAAGTTCCATTATATTCTCAAGATTTCTACATCTGGGCGAAAAATCTATTCAAAGAAAAATTACCACATGCAGAGATTGTAGAAAGATTCTAAAATGAAACTCTCAGGTCTTTATGTAATCACAGATGAAAAGTTAACACCTTATAAGAATAATCAAATTTTGGAAAAAGTTAGGAGAGCTTTAAAAGGCGGAGCAAGGATTGTTCAATTAAGGGACAAAAATAATTCAGATGAATTTCTAATTCCCTATGCTAAAGCTTTAAAAGAGTTATCTCATAAATATGGCGCAATTTTTATAATAAATGATAGGGTTGAGCTTGCCTTAAAAGTAGATGCAGATGGAGTTCATCTTGGAGAGGAGGATGTTTTTATTGATGATGCCCGTAAGATTTTAAAGGATAAAATTATAGGAATATCTTGCTATGGAGATCTTAAAAGAGCAAAAGAAATGGAGCTTAAGGGAGCAAATTATGTAGCTTTTGGTAGTTTTTTTTCCTCTCCTACTAAGCCATCTGCCAAAATAATTGATAAAAAGATTCTTTCAGAAGCAAAGAAGATTTTAAAAATACCCATTTGTGCCATAGGTGGTATAACCTTAGATAAAGCTGAGGAATTAATTGGGCTTTCTGCAGATATGATAGCAGTTATAAGTGATATATGGAGGGCAGAAAATATAGAGGAAAGAGCAAGAAAATATAAAGAACTATTTGAAAGATATGGCAAAATTTAAGGAGTTGAGTTTGTATTAAGATTTAGCTTTTCGGGAGATTCTAAGATTTCCTTTTCTGGGAGAGTAGAAAGTTTAAATCCTACATCTCTTGCAAGTTCCAGATATTCTGGATAATTTAATATTTCTCCCCTTTTATCAATGCCTCTAAAAAACAAACCACCCAAGTAAATTCCATAAACTGCATCAAGCACATATTTAAAACTTCTTATTACACATTCAAAAAGCTTTTTTCCCTTTGTTCCTCCGAGACCAAGAAGAATACCTTTTGGTTTTTTATTAAAAGGATGAGGCAGTTTTAAAATGTATTTTCTTGCCCAGAGGGCTTGAAATCTTTCAAAAAAGGCATGCACATAAGAGGTATGGCTGTAAAAAAATATAGGAGTTGCCACCACTATAAAATCAGCTTTAAAAATTTTATAATAAAGTTCTTTAAAATCATCCTCTAAAACACATTCTCCCTTGGTCTCACACTCACCACACTCTATACAGGGTTGATATTTTAGTTCAGAAAGTCTTATTTTCTCAAAAGAGATAAATTCTTGATTAATTCCTTTAAGAAAATAATCCAATAATATTTCTGTATTTCCATTTTTTCTGGGGCTTCCATGAATAGCAAGGAGATACATTAATCTTCATTTAAAGTCTTTTTAACCACAGAAAAAACCTGAGTGAAAACCTCTTCAAAAGTGGCTGGAGAACATCTTCCCATTTCTATAAACTTAATAACAATTTCTTTTGTAGTTTTAAGGACAAGTTCATTAGAAGGGGAGACAGAAGCCCTTGGAGTAGCTTTAATTTTTTGATCCAAATTTACTATTTTCTCTTGAGCCATAATTTTTAGCCAAATCTAAAAATTTATTTTATTTTAAGATTTAAAATACCTAACACTTTAAAATTGTCAATAGGAAAGGCGAAGTTTTATCATTCTAAGCAAAGGGTTAGAACTTCTTTAGCAGTATTAAAGTCGTAAATTTTATTAAGATTCCAACGATGAGCAATTTGAGCTACCATTTTTGCAATTTCTTCAACAGCCTTTTTATCAAGTCCCGCATCTTTAAAACTTACAGGAGCACCTATCCTTTTAAACCAATTTTTTAATTCTTTAATTCCGTCTTCTGGAAAGGGCTTTTTAAAAATTTTTTCTGCAAAGCGCTGAAATTGGTTTAAATTTTTGGATTTATACCAGCTCATCCAGGCAGGAATAACCACACTTAAACAAGCTCCATGTGGAAGATCATAAAGCCCACCTATGGCATGAGCAAACATGTGATTATGAAAAGCACCATCTTTGAATCCTATTTGCATAAGTCCGTTTAATGCAAGAGTTGAAGCCCACATAAACTCAGCTCTCGCTTGATAATCCTTTGGATTTTCTAAAATTTTTTCTGTAGTATCCATAACAGTTAAAATCAAAGCTTCTATAAGTCTACTCTGTATTTTAGGAGAATATTCTGCACTGAAATAAAGTTCAATTAAATGAGCTATTACATCTACTGCAGCATAAGCCTGATACTCTAAGGATATAGTAAAAGTCAATTCTGGATTTAATATGGAAACTTTAGGGCAAAGAATAGGGGAACTTACATAAAGCTTTTCTTTAGTTTCATCATGTGTAATAACTGCATTTCCGTTCATTTCTGTTCCTGTAGCAGCAACCGTTAAAATATCATAAACCGGAAGAGCTTGTTGAATTTCTCTTTTACCCTCAAAACAATCCCAAAGCTTCTCTTCTCCTACGATAACTCCTAAGGCTATTGCTTTTGATTCATCTATAACAGAACCTCCTCCTACACCTAAAATCGCATCAACTTTGGCTTCCTTTGCCTTTTTTACTCCTTCTAAGGTATGAGAAAGAACAGGATTTGGTTTAACTCCGGAATGCTCTACAAATTCAATTTTATATGCTTTTAAGGAATTTATTACTTTATCATAGAGTCCAATTTTTTTAATTGATTCCCTTCCATAAACAAAAAGAACTTTCTTGATTCCGTCATTTTTTAAAATTTCTCCAATCTTATTTTCTTCTTCCTTTCCAAAGAAGATTTTTGTTGGACTATAAAACACAAAATTTTCCATCCTGCCCTCCTGTCTTATTGGTTTTTTAAATATTATAGGGTAAATTTAAAAAAAATTAAAGGGTTTTTAAAATATTTCATTTTTGCCCTTGTCTTTATTTTAAATTTTAATAAAAATATAAAAAGGGTTGATCAAAACTATCAAGGAGGGAACTTATGAAAAAATTTTTTTTGGGTTTATTTTTGTTATCCATTTGTTTATTTTTGGCAGGATGTGCAGGAGAAACTACACAGCTTTATATGAAGGATGTATCAAATACTACCAAGACAATTGATTTTCCTCCAGGAACTATAACAGGTGCTGCTTCAAAGGAACAGGCAAGGGTACTTGCTCAAATTTTTGTAGATTCCCATAATATGGCTATGAGCGAATTTTTCGAACTTAAGCAAAAAACCTCTAATATAGAGGAAAGTTCCAAAAAATTAGAAGAACTTAACAAAAAACTGGAAGAGGAGATACAAAAGCTTGATGCTAATACACAAAGCTTATTAAAAGTAAGTCAGTCTAACTTAGAATTGGCTCAAAAGACCTTGGCTTTGATTGAAAAAATTTCAAAAAATCAAGGAACAGGTGAAATTACTATATTTTTTCCTATAGGTTCAAGCAAAATTGAGAAAAATTCCCTTGAATATCAGAGATTAGTTAACTTTCTTGATTATCTTGCCAGAGAAAGTAAAGGAAGAAAGATACTATTTATTTCTATAGGTAGTGCTTCAGCCTTTGGAAATAAAAAAGTTAACATGAAACTTGCCAAAAAGAGAGCAGAAGCACCTATAGAAATTATAGAAAAGTATTTGGTTAATGTTCCTCATGAAATTTTTAAAGTTTATGGAATTGGCGATTTATATAGTCCAAAGAATGTGACTATGAAAGAGCACGAGAGATATCAACACACAAGAATTATAGCAATATATGAAACAGAACAAATACCCAATTTACCTGCAGAACCACTAAAGTAGATAAAAATAGATTAAAAAAGAGGTGAGTAAAATGGTTAAAGAGTTTGTTAAAAAAATTGATTGGTTAGGGCATGACAGCTTTTTAATAAAAAGTAATTTAATTATTTATTTTGATCCCTTTCAGATAAAAGGTGGACCTAAAGCAGACATTATTTTTATTACTCATCCACATTATGATCACTGTTCCCCAGAGGATATAAAGAAAATCGTAAAGGAAGATACAGTTATCGTTACGGAAAAGGATTCAGCAAAGATGCTTTCAGGAAAAATAGAAGTAATGAAGGTTGGAGAAGAAAAGACAGTTAGTGGAATAAAGGTGAAAGCAGTTCCGGCTTATAACATAAGTAAGACCTTTCATCCAAAAGACAAGGGATGGCTTGGTTTTGTGGTAGAAGTAGAGGGAGTAAAGGTTTATCATGCAGGAGATACAGATTTTATTCCAGAAATGAAAGACATAAAAACAGATATAGCTCTTTTACCTGTTTCAGGAACCTATGTTATGACAGCTGAGGAAGCAGTTGAAGCTGCACTAACTATTAATCCACAGATAGCTATTCCCATGCACTACGGAAGTATCGTTGGTTCAGAAAAGGATGCCCAAAAATTTGCTCAAGCCTTGAAAGGAAAAATAGAAGTAATTGTTTTGCCAAAAAAATAAAGTTTTAAACTTAATTGAATTTTATATTTTTTTTCTTTTATCTTTATTCCTGCCTGATTTAGAGTTTCCCAAATTTTATTTTCATACTCTCTATTTTCCAATTTTCCTTCCTCGGCTTTAATATGAACTGATACATTGATCTTTTCAAATTTACTTTTCAAAAAGTTTAGTATTCTTCGGTAGTATACTAAATTTTGTGTATAGATTGGTGGAAAAGATGGACTTAAAAGACAGATTTGAAATCGAGAAAAATTTGATTAAAATTGCCCTCCTGGGAACTCCCCAAAACTCTTACCAGGAGGGCGAAAAATGACTTTCTTGAAAGCTTATTCTTGGAGGAAAGAAAAAATTTTCTGTGAGCAAAGAAGCTTAAAAACTCCGAAAAGCCCCATGAAGAAGTAGTATCCAGTATTTATATGTTGACGGGACTTATCTAAAACTTAAGCGAGGTGGGGTTATAGAAAAGGAAGTGGTTTATTTTGTTATGGGATTAGGGAAAGATATAGCAGGAAAACCTCAAGAATTTTGAGAGAGTAATAGAGGAATTAAGGGAGAAAGTAAGGCAAGATATGGAGAGAAGAATATTAGAATTATTCCAAAAGAAGAAAAAATTTATATACAAAAATCTTAACACTATATAAAAGGAAGATTTAAACAACTTGTGAAATCTCAATTTAGTGATTTTAAAACTTATTTGAAACTAAATAAATTGATAAA
>ERZ1669248.49-NODE-49-length-79790-cov-8.964119_pt1 | contig 79790 bp, 77 predicted proteins | sample MGYA00579296_ERZ1669248 | MGnify/ENA primary metagenome ERZ1669248 (study PRJEB41166, sample SAMN08046057) | hot springs metagenome | biome: hot spring; feature: neutral hot spring; material: thermophilic sediment; isolation source: thermophilic sediment from...
TTGCGCCTTGTACAAGTATAACATTCCCGTCTTCAAGTCGAAGATTTTTCAAGTCCTGTCCCTGTTTTCCCACTCCCACCAGGGGTTCTGCCGGCATACCGGCTCCTTCGTCGGTCAGTAAACTGACCAAGCTTTATAACTATCTTGTCATTTCACGGGCCAGTCTTCTCGCATGATCAACGATCTTTTCCTAGAGTTAACATGAGAATCCTTACCTCCTAAGAGTCGCAATCAATAAAACATCCTTGCGAGTAGGAAACAACGGTGTTGCAAATGCTTTACGAGTCGGAGAGGAAGCAGATTGTAGAAGCTTTCAGGTTTCTCGAAGAGAGGGACCTAAACTATGGTTACAGTGGAAACATAAGCATGAGGGTTGATAAAAGAGGGGTCTTCCTGATTTCTCCTAGCGGGGCCAAAAAGTCGAAGATGAGGCCCGAAGACGTCCTCGTTGTTGATTGGAACCTCAACGTCCTGGATGGACAAGGGAGGCCTTCCGTAGAGGCTGTAACACACCTCGCAGTCTACAAGGCTAGACCAGACGTTAACGCTGTTGTACATGCTCACTCGCCATACGCATCGATTCTCGCAGTGCTTAGGAGGAACCTCCCGCCGATATTAGAGGAGACCGTGATCTACCTTGGTGGTGAGATTCTAGTAGCACGCTACGCTGTTACAGGCACGGATGAGCTTGCAAGGAACGTTGTAGAAGCACTAGGCGAGAGAAACGCTGTGATACTCTCGAATCATGGCGCTCTCGCGGTGGGTAAGAACCTAGAGGAAGCCATAGACTCACTTGTTTACCTGGAGAGGGCTGCGAGAACTTACATACTCGCGAGCCTCCTTGGCGAGCCTACGCCACTCCCAAGGGAGGCTTACGAGATAGAGCTTGAGATCTTTAAGAGGAGGAAGCAGGCTTAAGACCTTGTCGGCTATGTGCGGTCAATACTTATAAAAGTAATAGGGTCAGGTGTTAAGGAGAATTCATCATCGATTTTCAGTGCTCCAGACCCCCATCATCCAGGTGATTATTAGACTGCTCTCATTATAAATATATGGATGTCTCATATACGTGACTCTACCGTCGACAAAACATTTATAAAGTTGTGTCTATAGACTGTCTACAGACATATATGAGGAAGTTCGGAATAAAGGGCAGGTATGGCGGTGCTCTCAAGCTACTTATACTGTACTCGCTCAAAGAGAGCCCCTCGTATGCATACGCACTCATGAGGAAAATTGAGGATTTAACAGGCTTCAAGCCGAGCAGCGGGGCTTTCTTTCCTCTACTCAGGCACCTCGAGCGTCACGGCTTGATCGAGTCTGAAGAAGTTGATAAGGATGGCAGGAGGATCAAGGTGTATAGGCTAAGCCGAAGAGGCCTGGAGTTTTTAGAGGCTCACCAGCCCCAGGTACAAGAGTCGCTCAGGCTGGCCAAATCCTTCAAGAAGTTCAACGAGATGGGATGCTCTCGCATATTCCGGGTTATAGGCGAGCTAGTCGAGAATATTGATAGGCTGAACGAGAGTCAGCTCGAGGAGTTGCGGAGGGTTGTTCTTGATTTTGAGTATAGGGTTTTAGGCATACTTAAGGGTGATGCAAATGTCTGAAGCTATAGTGGTTGAAAATCTCGTGAAGAAGTTCAAGGATATAACTGCTGTAGACCAGGTAAGCTTCCAGGTGAAACAAGGAGAGATATACGGTCTGCTAGGCCCTAACGGCGCCGGTAAAACCACGACTATCCACATTCTTACAACGCTCCTAAGACCCACTAGCGGAAAGGTCTTCGTCGCCGGCTATGATGTGGTCACGTCCCCAGGAGAGGTCAGGAAGAGGATAGGGATAGTCTTCCAGGATCCCAGCATAGACAATCAACTGACAGCCTACGACAACATGTATATTCACGGCAGACTATATGGTCTCTCGGGAGAGGAGCTCAAGAGGAAGATATATCAGCTACTGGACTTTGTAGACCTTAAACCCTACGCTAACAAACTTGTAAGGTACTTCTCAGGGGGCATGCGGAGAAGGCTTGAAATTGCCCGTTCACTACTCCACGAGCCCGATATATTATTCCTGGATGAGCCCACCATAGGCTTGGATCCCCAGACACGCGTCAAGATATGGGACTATATAATGGCGATTAAGAAGGAACACGGAATGACCATATTCCTTACAACGCACTACATGGACGAGGCTGACCAGCTCTGCGAGCGTATAGCTATAATGGATCACGGGCAGATAAAGGCTCAAGGCACACCTGAACAGCTAAAGTCATTGCTTGGAAACGAGATCGTCTACGTGAAGCTTGACGGAAACACAACTTCTCCCCCGTGCATCGAGTCCGACTACGTGGAGAGCTGTAAACAGGTCTCAAGGGACACCCTGCAGCTAGTCGTCAAGAACGCAGCCACAGCAATGCCAAGGATATTCGAGGCCGCTTCAAGTAAGGGGCTAAAAATAATAGAGGTGTCTTATAGGCGCCCCACGCTAAACGAGGTGTTCATCTACCTGACAGGCCGCGAGCTGCGGGACTCCCTCGAGGAAGGCGGCTTTAGGCCTCCTCATAGGAGGTGGTGACACATGAACGGGATAATCCCTATGGTATACAGGCAGATCAAGAGGTTTGTAAACGCTCGCTCAAGGCTTGTCATGACAATAGTGCAGCCGATTCTCTGGCTCGTCTTCTTCGGGCTAGGGATGAGCCGGGCATTCAGCTTTCCCGGCGCGTCTGTAATGTTCGGGGGGTTAAGCTACCTATCATTCCTTGCTTCAGGCATGGTCGCGATGACCATAATCGTGGGCTCTTTCATGAGCGGCGTCTCGGTAATATGGGATAAACAGTTCGGCTTTCTCAAGGAGACTCTAGTGGCTCCTGCGCCGAGGGCTCAGATTATTCTTGGAAGGGCGCTCGGAGATGCGCTTGTCATAAACCTTCAAGCCATGATTATCCTAGCACTCGTCTACCTGATAGCGCCTGGCCTCAGGATTGAAGGGGTAGTCCCTGTGGTACTATATGGGATAGTGCTATCCCTTGGCTTCGCCTCTCTAGGTATAGCCTTGTCGGTGAGGCTTTCAAGCATGGAGGGCTTCCAGATGATAGTAAACCTCATCACGCAACCGCTCCTCTTCATGAGTGGGATCTTCTTCCCCCTATCAACGATGCCTGACTGGATGAGGATAATAGCCTACTTAAACCCTGCAACCTATGCCGTCGACGGGATGAGGTACTGGCTTACAGGAGTGTCGGCGTTCAACCCGATGGAGGATGTGGCGCTGCTTCTCGTACTAACAGCCGTCTTACTCTTCCTAGGCGTTAGGTCTTTCGAAAAGGCAACCATAGAGGATTAGTATTTTTCGGATCTAAATGACTCTTTTACCTAAGCCTGTACACAGATAGATTAGGCAATTTTGGGATTTATGATGGATTAAGATGGATCAAGCGATACACTACTGTTTTTAAAGTTTGTTAAGATAAGGAGACTATAGGTGCAGAACACTCGTTGATGTCGGGTAAAGCTAAGAAATTTTTTTATGTCGTCTTCTCCCACATTATCTTGCTATGAGCAAGGTTTCCGCATCTTCCCCCGAACTCGGGGAGGGCTTACAGTATCATATAAGGTGCAAGCCAGGAGACGTGGCGCCGTATGTTCTGCTTCCAGGTGACCCCGACAGAGTTCCATTGATTTCCAGCTTTTGGGATGATAAAAGGGAGATTGCTAGGCACAGAGAATATGTAACGCATACCGGGGTCTACAAGGGTGCCCCGATCTCCTCAACGTCGACAGGTATCGGGGGCCCTGCGGCCTCTATAGCTCTTGAAGAGCTACTACGCGTGGGCGCTAACACGTTTATACGTGTAGGCACCACGGGGGCACTTCAGAGAGAAATCAGGGTCGGTGATCTCATAATAGCAACGGGGGCCGTGAGACTCGACGGGGCGAGCGAGGAGTACGTTAGGATTGAGTATCCTGCATTGGCACACTACGAGGTGGTCTTGGCCCTAGTGGAGGCCGCAGAGCAGCTAGGCTTTCGCTACCATGTCGGCATCGTGGCTTCGACAGACACGTTCTATACGGGTCAGGCTAGGCCGGGCTTCAAGGGGTACATGCCAAGCTGGTCCAAGGAGATCATGAGCGATCTACAAGAGGCAGGGGTTTTGAGCTTTGAGATGGAGGCAGCCTCGATTTTCACTTTGGCCAGTATATATGGTGCCAGGGCCGGAGCCGTACTAGCGGTTCTCGCAAACCGTGTAACAGACGAGTTCGGGTTGGAGGCAGGCGTAAAGGAGGCTGTCCAGGTAGCCAACGAGGCTGTGAAAATACTCTATGAGTGGGATAGCCGAAAGGCTGCCAAAAATAAGAGAAACATCTACCCATCTCTACTTTTCGGGAAAACCTAGACTCCCGTCTTAAAGAAAAGCCATCCATCTTTGAATCTTAGAAGTATGTATCTTCCACGCAGCTTCGAGCCGTAGAGCCTTAACACCATTTTTTCTTTATCCATTTCGAGGAGCTCGTATTCCCCCTTGTCCCATATCTTCATCGTCCCCGCGCCATAGCCCTCCTTGATCTCCCCCTCGAAATCAAGCCATGAGAGATCATGGTCCTCCTGTTGAACCCCGTACCTCTTAACACCCGGCTCTGTTGGAGGCGGCTTTCTAAAAGCCCAATCCTTGAGGACACCGTCCATCTCGATTCGCAGGTCATAGTGGAGGCCGGCCCTACGAGCCGCGTGCTCGTGGACTACAAACCGCGCCCTAGCCACGGGAATTACCTCATAAAAGCTCTATTTAAAGCCTAACACGGGACGGATCACGCAAATAAGAGAAGGTTTATTATCCCTGGGCAGGTTCAGTTACGAGAGCCTTGAGTAGACATGGAGCCTCCTTTCCTGGACGGCGAGACCCTGAAGGCTACTACGTCATACTAGCGAGGAAAGATGCTCTTGAGCTGATCCCAAAGGATTTAGAGGTTATCCCTACCGGTGATTATCTCATAGTCCGATCCAAGAGCAGGTCCCGCATCGTGGCATTTGCAAAGCTATTGAGGAGAAAGGGGCTACTCCTGGAGGGTTGAACAATTGTCTTTTGCTTTTTCCTTTCTTGGACAAGCGAGCATGCATAGGTACAGTGTTGTCTTAGACCCTTGAGAATTCCTTGAACAGCTCGCCCTTTACTTTCTCCACCGGGTATTTCTCCCCGTTGACCTGTAGTTTCTCGACAATGGCTTTTTCTAAGTCTACGCCAAGTTCATGCGAGAGCAATATGAGGTATATCGCTACATCTGCAATCTCATAGGCGATCTCCTTCCTCTTAGCCTCATCTCTAACAGCGGACAGTATCTCTTCGTCGGTCTTCCACTGAAAATGCTCGAGTAGTTCGCCAAGCTCTATAATGAGCGAGATTGCCAGGTTCTTTGGCGTATGATAAATTTTCCATTCTCTTTCATCCCTAAACCTGACTATCTGTGCCTCGAGATTCTTAAGGCTGCACACACAAAGCTTACGACTGGTTGGCTTAAAGGGGTGTCGGTTCAGAAAACATTAAATTCTCACGTGATATTAGGCTCTCCGTGCTCTGGAGTATCTTAGCGTTGACGGCTGCACTCTTCTTCGCAGTGGCGGGTGTCCTATATAGGAAGGCAGTGGCCGGCACGAGCCTGCATCCTTTAATTGCAAGCGGTCTCAGGTCGGGACCAGCATTCCTAGTCATGCTCTTAGCGTTCCTTATCATGGGAGGCAGCCTTAAAAAGCCCCCCGAGTTTTATATCGTTGCACTGGCTTCATCTTTCTTCGCCTTCTTTGCTGGGGACTCCTTCTTCATTAAAGGGCTTTCGAGCGCACCTGTAGGCCTTGTCTACCCCGTGGCTTACACATTCCCATTATTCGTGGCTGTTTTCAACTTCCTCTTCACAGGTAGAAAACCCTCGATTATCGTCCTGGCCGCAGCAGTACTCATGGCTTTAGGGATTAAACTAGCATATAGCATGAATAACGGCTTCTCCTTCTCGGGTCTATTCTCGGGGCTAATGGCGAGCCTGAGCTGGGGCCTCGGCATATCGCTGGCATCTATAGCGCTTAGATATGCAACGCCTATAGAGCTGAACCTTATAAGGACGGGCATCCTGCTAAGCACAACCTCTCCACTGGTAATGAGAAACCTTGACGGTATTAGAAGGATCAACGTGAAGTGGCTGTTGCTGGGGGGCACACTTGGAATAGGCTTCGGTCCACTAGCACTTTTCTCAGCTATAAAACTCTCCGATCCGGTGGGCCCTTCGGTCATCTCCTCCTCAGCCCCAGTGCTTGCTGTTCTGTTAGCGGCACCCATCCTTGGTGAAAGAATTGAGAAGAGTACTCTTCTCGGCGCGACCCTTGTCGCCATAGCTACAGCAATAGCCTCTGTGTGGGGCTAGCCGTGAGAGGGGATTCTAACCCGCTCCTCAACCCAAACCCACCCGCTGTTATTCTCATTGAGGAAGCGCCAGAGAAGGGGTTGTTCAAGCTTAAAATGCTCCTTTACAAAAAAGAGGCCTTCTAATAACTCGACACGGTAGGCGTGAAACAAACCATAGATCTCGGGCAGGTATGCGGGATCAAGCTGTCCCATATAGATAGCTCTTCTCCCATCTATATACGATGTTCCACTCACGGGAAGAAGTGCGAGTGCTTTAGCCACCTTAGAAGCCTCACGACCCTTAAACATGAGGGTTACCCTTGGAGCCTTCGAGGCGTCCTTAACTTCATAGAACGTAGTGTATAGCCAGCCGGGAGCGAGGTGGAGCCTGTAGTGGTAACTTATAGTCTGATAGGATGGTATCGGGTGACCAAGCATGGACTCAAGCCTCTTCATTATCTCCCAAGCCCTTACGAAAGGACCGTAGATTAGCTTCCCAGTTAACAGCTCCAAGTCTATCTGATCCGGCATCCTGAGGGGCTTTGGCTTTTCAAACCTTGGAAGAATCTCCTCAACCAATTCCGGGAGCTGTATCAAACGGCTTGGAAGCAGATGCCTTAGAGCCTCAACGGGAACCCAATATGCCACTTCCCTTCCGTAATAAACCTCTCCCTCTCCAAGCTTACCCTTTAAATCCTCAAGGTACTTTGACACAAGATCCCTAGGAATATAACCTACAACCACCACGTATCCTCCACGATGCGATTCGAGTCTCTCAACAAGCATTGACCCATAGGGAAGGTAGCTCGGTAAGCGCTTAGCCTGAGACACGTAAACCACCCTTGCAAGCCCGAAGTACTCGTCATCGAAAACCGGAAGCAGACCCCCCTTCCTCGTAAACCCCTCTATAATTCTCTTAGCGGTTGAATGCGAGACCCCTGAAAGCCTTCCCAGTTCCCGCAGGCTCCTAGCCTTAAGGATAGAATAAAGCACTCTATCCTCGTCTACCCTTAAAGGCATTAGATGCAAGACGCCTTACACTCATTTAAATTCTGACTTGAACGGCTTGGGAAACCATTCGACGCAATGCCCGGGAAGACCTGCCGCCTTTTCCCGGTCAAGTAGATCAAATCTACCCGGGGCACATGTTATCCCTGTTAACCCCATTGTTTTTAGTCACTAAGCGGGTTTCATAGCAAGGGAAAATAGTGGATTTCACACCTCGGTCGATTTTTGAGAATGCGAGGAAAGAGAGAAGGAAAAAACTCTTGGAAGACGAGTCCCTTCTCTTATGCTCCTTCTATGGTCTCCCAGTACCTAAGTTCGGGGTTGCGCAGAGCAGTTCTGAGGCGGCCGAGATAGCCAAGAAGATAGGCTTCCCCGTTGTCTTGAAAGTGATCAGTCCAGACATCCTGCATAAATCTGATGTTGGTGGTGTTGTCCTTGACGTGAGGTCCCCTGAAGAAGCCCAGGAGCATTTTAGAGCTATAATGAGAAGCGTTAAGTTGAGAAGCCCTCAGGCGAGGGTTCGAGGGGTACTAGTGCAAGAGATGTTGCCAAAAGGGCTAGAGGTTATCGTTGGTGCTACACGTGATCCTTCATTCGGCCCCGTAGTTATGTTCGGGATTGGGGGAGTCTTCGTCGAGGTATTAAAGGATGTTAGTTTTCGTGTTGCGCCTTTAACGACCGTTGACGCTGAGGAGATGATCAAGGATGTTAAAGGCTATAAACTCTTCACGGGTTACAGAGGCGAAGGACCAAGGGATGAAATTGCTGTAATCGATATACTCTTAAAATTCTCAAAGATGATTACTGAGCTGGAGGATGTCTCTGAGGCCGATTTAAACCCGGTCATCGTGTACGAGGAGGGCCAAGGAGCGAAGGTGGCTGACGCCAGGTTCCTTTTGAGGTGATGGGTTTGAGCGGAGAGCTTTACAGGCTCTTCTATCCGAGATCAATAGCTGTCGTAGGTGCTTCCAGGGATCCAAATAAGATAGGGCATATTCTTTTAAGGAATATTGTATCAGGAGGCTTTAAAGGCAAGGTCTATCCTGTGAACCCCTCGACAGACACAATTCTAGGCCTTGAGGCTTTCCCATCAGTCTCGAGTATAAACTCCGAGATAGATGTTGTCATAGTAGCTGTGCCAGCTGAGAAAACAATAGAAGTTGCCGAGGACGCCGGTAAGGCTGGAGCAGAGTTTCTAGTCGTCATAAGCTCGGGCTTTCGGGAGGTGGGCAGGATTGATCTCGAGAAGAAGCTAGTCGAGGTGGCTAGAAAGCATGGGATGAGGGTTCTAGGACCCAACATCTTTGGATATTTATATGCCCCCTCCGGACTAAACGCTACCTTTGGTCCACGTGAAATAAAACCTGGGAGGATTGCATTCATAACGCAAAGCGGTGCCCTTGGAATAGCCTTGATGGGTTACTCGACTGTAGAGGAGATAGGGGTCTCAAGCGTTGTAAGCGTTGGGAACAAAGCCGACATTGATGACGCCGATCTCTTAGAATTCTTCGGGGATGATCCTAACACGAGCACGATAATACTTTACATTGAGGGCGTGGAGGATGGCAAAAAGTTCCTTGATATTGCCAGCACCGTATCTGTGAGGAAGCCGATAATAGCTATAAAGGCTGGTAGGACTGATGTCGGTGCAAAAGCTGCTGCAAGCCACACGGGTTCACTTTCCGGAGGGCCAGCTCTATGGGAGGGCGTCCTCAAACAAGCTGGGATTCTTCAGGTGAAAGATGTTGAGACAGCTTTTGACTACGCCAGGCTCTTCGAGACATATTCCGTCGCAGCGGGACCAAGTATACTTGTCATAACAAATGGTGGAGGAGCAGGCGTGCAGGCAACGGATACCTTGGCTGAAAATGGAGTACTGTTGAGCGAGCCTCCCGAGGAGTATGTAAATTATTTGAGAACTTTCCTGCCCCCCTACGCATCCACCAGAAACCCTGTTGACATAACAGGGGGAGCCCCGGATGAGCACTACTATCTAGCACTTAGAAAGGCCTTGGAGATACCCGGGATACACGCCGTACTCGTACTCTACTGTCAGACGATGACCACCAGCCCACTCAAGACCGGGGAGGCTATTGTCAGGGCGGTAGAGGAGTCAGGTTCAAACAAGCCCATAGTTGCAGGCTTCATAGGTGGATCCGAGGCTCGCAAGGCCATTGACTACCTTATACAACGCCATATACCAGCTTATCCGACTCCCGAGAGAGCAGCTCAGGCCTTGGCAGCACTCTACAGGTATGCGAGGCTTAGAGAAGCTGTGAGGAGGAGGCTAGATCTTCTAAGGCTTAGTGGTGAAATTCACAGTAAGATTCCAGGCGAATTAAGGAGAGAAATTCTTAAAAAATAACTTTTCCCTTTATTCTTAAAGAAGGGCCATTACTGATGCCATCGTAAAGGCCACGGTTAGCGATCTGAACAAGGAGGTTGTAAGCGTGCTCCTATACTCCTCGTAGAGGTACGGGGCTACCAGGGCGTGGAAAAGCTCTACACTCGAAAAGGCATAGTAGAGCCCGTAAGAGTTCATCGGAATGAAGGCTTTCACAATATCCATGTTTTGTGGCGCTATCAGGTTGAGGGCCATGTAACCCCTTAGTAAGCCTTCTATCTGCAGGGGGTTTGCGGAAAGTGAAACCCATATGGCCAACGGGAGAATCCTTGAAAGGTACTGTATAATCGCTGCTACTGCGACTCTAACGGGCCACATCTTTGAAGGCACATTATCCTGAATAATCCCTCTAAGCACCGTCTCATCTATAAAAACGGTTGGAAGTAGTAGGAGTGTAAGGTAAAACATGAGAATGAATCTAACAGGCGTCATAGAATAATTGGCCACAAGCCCCGTGAGGGTAGCGTTGTAGAGGATGTACATGAAGAGCCATATTAAACCGACGGTTATTAGTCCGGCTTTAAGGTTTCTCTTAACACTAGATCTAATTTCCCCTATGAAACTCTTTCTTAGGATGGCATAAACTACCACCAACGGGAGTAGGAGGAGCGCGAGAAGGGCGAAATAATAGATGGTGTACTGTGCACCTGAGAACATCGCAAACGTGTAGATCCTCCAGCCGAGATCCACGAGTATCGGGATGGTAAAGAATGAGGCTATCATGTAATACGCTGTGACTACGACCAGTAGGACTGCTGACTTGATAAGACCGAGCCCCTGGGGCCTCTCAGGGATCTTAGAGACTCCAATTTTCCTGAGATACTTGCCGGTGAGGTAAACAAGTGCAAGGATAGCTATAATTGCTAGGAGGCTTGCCGAGGCCGAGGTAGAGGCTAGAAACGTGGGATCTATGTAAGATGAGGGCTTTCCCATCCCAAAACATGTTAAGACCCATGATGTTGTTTCCTCGACTGTTTGCTTTGCAAAAATTATAGTGTAGTGGTCGGCATTTGGAACTATAACGAGTTTTCTGGCTGTGCCCTTGCTAGGTGAGCCGAAGACTTCGAAGGGCTTACCCTGTGTCTGGGTGGCGTAGTTGAAGAGCAGCTGCGCCGACGAGGGTGGTGTTATGATGTCTTTTTCCCCGACAATGATTAGTAGGTTTGAAGGCCTTGTCGTGTTAACTCCGGCTATCTCCCATGAGAAATACGGGCCTATCATCACGACGGGGTTCACTGAGCTTACTAGTAGTCCCAGCCTTAGAGCTGCGCGAGAACCCATCGAGTACCCTACGACGCCTATACGGTTAGCGTCAACATCATCTCTCATAGATAGGTACTTCAAGGAGGCTATGAGGTCGTTGGATATATTCGGGGCTGTCAACGGATCCCCGATGTAGCTTACACCGCCTTCACTTCCGTCATGGCCCCTATAGTTCAAAGCTAGGACTAGAACACCGTTACGCGCGAGTTCGGTGGATATAGCGTTCATCGTATCTGAGGAACCTCCTAGGCCGTGGACGACAATAACGGCAGGCAGTCTCCCATTGAACTTTACGGGCTTGTAGATTACGGCTCGCAGCTTAGCCCCGTCCAGACCAGGGATATATATTTCCTGTGTGTTCACGCCTTGCAATAACAGGGTCTTGGCAGAGGCAGAGGTCATAACTGCAAGGAGGAATATTACTAGTATGAGGCCGATGGCGATTAAACTTCCTTTATCAAGTTTTTTATTTTCTGCCTTCACAATTTCTCAAGGGACTCGTGTGGAACTTATAAATGGAGGGATATAAGTTAACCCACTCTTATTTATATACTTCTGTTCTAAGCTATAACGTATGAAGAGAAAAATAAGGAGCGCCTTATCAGGCTTAATAATTTCGCTCTTCTTCTTGCTTTCTACATCCTCCCACTATGCTAGAGCTTCTTCCAGTGACATCTACCATCCATACGGGTACTTCATCCACCCCTACCCAAATATAGTCTTAAAACCAGGGGACATTATAGTAGGGCATTATCCAGGCCAGGAGTACACTGTTGTAGGTTACTGGTCGCACGCAGGAATCCTATACAAGTACGATCCAACCATAGGGGACTGGCTTGTAGTGGAAGCTCTATACGAGGGAGTAACCGTTAACACTTTGAGAGAGTTCATGTCACGCTATAGCGCTGTGATAATACTCAGAGTCTACGGCGTATCCGACACCCAGGCAGCTAACGCCGCTAGATGGGCTTACTCGAAGCTCGGGTATCCCTATGATTACAACGGGTATTATAAGCAGGTTTATGGTCCTTCATATTATTGCTCCGAGCTCGTCTGGGCCGCATACATGGCTACGACAGGCGTCGATATTGATGCTTACTACTGGTTACCACAAAATTGGTATGGGGTCTTGCCGGGAGAAATTGTAGCCGACTCAGACACATATGCTGTGTGGTATAGTAACCTTGAGGGATAAAAAAGACGTTTTTTCCGGTTTTTTAGGTTACAGTGTTAACCATCCTGCTTTTAGGCAGCTGTTGAATTTACCTATTGGGTGGAAAAAACGGGGATTATAGGACAAGTAGGGGTTGTGGGTGCGTATAGCACCAAGTACGAGTCTAGGACGTCTAAGGATACTTCCGAGCTCATAAGAGAGGTTGCTGTCAATGTCTTCAATACAGTGGATAAGGGGATCTCGCCAGGAGAAGTGGATCTGATAATAACTTCAAATTACAGCGACAGCTTTGGGATCCTTTTACACAGTGCCCCCCTCGTGGCTGACATCATTGGGAACCGCTCTGCCGTTGGCTTCAGGGCTGAGAACGCTTGTGCTAGCGGAACCACAGCTGTTTACCTGGCCTGGCAACTTCTTAGTACAGGAAAGTTCAGGAATGCTCTCATAGTCGGGTTTGAGAAGATGAGCTCTCAGGGCTCTTCCGCAAAGGCTAACGAGTTGCTCATGCGTACAGGCAGCCCCGACGAGTACAGGACAGGTGCGCCTTTCCTGAGCCTATATGCACTGATAGCCCGCGAGTACATGAGAAAATATGGCGCCACTGAGGAGGATCTTGCATTGGTCGCGGTGAAGAATCATGAAAACGCCACCCGTAACCCCCTCGCACAGTTCCAGAAGAAAATAACGGTCGATGACGTTTTACGCTCCCCCTACATCTCAACCCCGTTGAAATTACTCGACGCCTCCCCCCTCTCGGACGGGGCGGTCGCCCTCTTACTAAGTTCTGACCCTAAGAAGTACACGGATTCCCCTGTGTATATTAAAGGAATAAGCTTAAAGCATGACTACCCAGGCGTGTACCAGCGTGAGGACATGTCTTCCTTTAAGGCTGTTCGAGAAGCCTCAGAGGAGGCCTACAGGATGAGTGGTCTAGGTCCAGAGAAAATCGATCTCTTTGAGGTTCACGACGCCTTCACAATCAGCGAGATTATTCTCTACGAGATGCTTGGATTAGCTGAAAAGGGAAAGGGATACAAATTGCTCCGAGAGGGCGTGACAAGTTTTGCAGGCCACAAACCTGTAAACGCGAGTGGAGGTTTGAAGGCTAAGGGCCACCCTATAGGAGCAACGGGTGTGGGTATGGTGGCAGAGGTCTACTGGCAGTTAAGGGGAGAAGCTGGCGCTCGCCAGGTGAGCGGGGCGGAAGCGGGTCTAGTCGAGAATCATGGGGGCACAGGGGGGACATCAGTCGTGATTGTCTTGACGAGGTGAAAGCGTATGGGGTGGAGGATTAGAGTATTTACGGAGCTTTTGACGCCAGTAGAGCCGTTCAAGTCCACATATATTCTAGCAATAGTTGAAAACGAACAAGGAGAGAGGAAGATTGCGAGAATTCCATCCAAATACTTCGGCTTGGTCTCAGAGGGAGTCGAGGGAGACATCACCGAGGAGTGGACCGTTTTTGGCAAAGTAACGGTCTTCATACCGCGCCTCAACGGCTATCCTAGGAGAGTAGTCCTAGTTACGGGTGGGAGTAGGGGGATAGGAGCCTCCATCTCGCTAGAGTTCGCAAAGCATGGCTTCAACGTCGTGATTGCAGACATCATGCGTGACGAGGAAGCCGAGAAGACCCTTGAGGCCATACGTGGTCTAGGAGTAGAAGCCTACTACGTCGAGATGGATGTTAGTAAATGGGAAAGTGTGAGTAAAGGAATCGGAGAAGCAGTGAAACTCGCAGGTAGAATAGACGTACTTGTGAACAATGCCGGGATAACACGGGACACTTATCTCGAGAGGATGTCCGAGGACGACTGGAACAAAGTCTTAGACGTCAACCTTAAGGGGGCCTTCCTTTGCTCTAAGGCAGTATACCCGGTAATGAAAAAGCAGGGTGGAGGCGTGATCATAAACATTTCATCCATAATAGGCATCCTTGGTAATCCTGCACAGGCAAACTACTCGGCCTCAAAAGCGGGCCTTATAGGCTTGACAAAGACGCTTGCCAAGGAACTGGCTCCATATGGAATTAGAGTTGTCGCGATAGCACCGGGTTTTGCGAAGACACGGATGGCACTCGCCGTACCCTCGCCCTTGCTGCAAGAATATCTCAGGAGAATACCAATACCTAGACTTGTAGAGCCTGAAGAGATTGCGAAACTTGTCTTCCACGTAGTAGAGAACGAGGCTCTGAATGGAATAGTCATTCCTATAGATCTAGGGACGACTATATCATCACCGATAGCATAAAAACCAGAAAATTAGGAGTAGTTTTTCTCCCAGTCTTTTTTCACAGATGTCATGAAGTCTAAAACAGAGCTGAGAACCTTATACTCGGCGCGTCTAAGCGATTTTATGATGCTGACCCTTGAGACCCCCAGGAGGCTTGAAAGCTGCACGCTATCTATCGCCTTGGGCCAGGAATAATAACCCTTGGATAACGCTAGTTTTAACAGGCTTAATTGCCTGGGAGTCAGCCTGTTTAGCTCAGAAATCATGTTAAGAATTGGCAGGTAATTCGCAGAGACCGTCACAAAGTCCTCCTCGTTTATCTCGTTGAGATAATATCTTCTAACATGATCTCTTTCCTTGATTCTTGAAAGAAAGTCATAGAACTGCTTCTTGGATATGAAACCCAGCGTCCACCTTTCTACTCCATTCCGGGCTATCCATGGAGAAACAAACATGGTTCCGAAGGTTACGCTTGTCTCCATCGTGTGAGTCTTTGAAATATACATGTGTACCCTCCACATGTCGCGAGACTTTCCTAGAACCTTGTAACTCTTGATTTCAGGAAGCTTAGAAAAAGTCTCGAGCGCGTGATGCAGCTTAGTATCGTCTTCGCTTTTAATCGTTAGGAATACCTGTTCGACACCGCGGGGGAGTTCTGAGATGTTAACAGATAATACCGTAGTTGTTAGTCCTTCCCTCTTCTCGGTCAGTTTCACTATTGGACAGTCGTATTGCTCGATGTCGAATACGCCTATATACATCTCGCACCATATGAAATCCCGGGTTCACCAATATTTAAATTTTTTGCATTTTATTTTATAATTTTAGTTTAACGTCGAAATAAAGTTCACTAGAGCTAGGCAAAGAATATATCTAATATTACGTCTTAGGTAATTGTGAAAGACTTGGAAAGAAGAACTCTGAGTTATGGAGACGAAAAGTTCTCACTCCTTTTCCGAGAAGGTGGAGAAAAAGTCTTGGTTTTAATTCATGGAAATCTATCTTCATCTGAAATATGGCATAGACTATTCTCAAAAATACCCCACGATTACACGGTTATAGCTCCTGATCTCTGCGGGTTCGGGTACACTAACTGTAAAGGAATAGATGCAACTAAAGGTTTCACGGTTTTCACTGAGGAAGTCATGACTATCCTTAGAAGTCTTAAAGTTCAACGTGCGACCTTCATGGGACATAGCATGGGTGGTGGTGTGGTTCTCGACATCCTAGCAAGACACCCGGACATGGTTACCCAAGCTGTCCTCATTGATCCTATGCCGCCCTATGGCTGGGGCGGTGTCAAGGGGCTCGAAGGAGAGCCCTGCTACCCGGATTACAGTGGGTCGGGAGCAGGACTCATAAGGGTCTATAACCCGTTCTTCCTCCAGGTTCTAGAGAAGCTGAAAAATAACGTTGCTTTGACGCCAGAGGAGAAACAGCTCCTCGACGCAACAATTAGCCTGTATTTCGCCCCCGGTTATAAGCCATCTGAAGACGTTCAGAAAGATATTTTGGAGATGATAAGGAGAACCAGCCTGGGCGACGAATATTATCCAGGCGACTATATCAACAGCCCCAACTGGCCTTATGTAGCTCCTGGAACTCGAGGTGTACTGAACGCTATGTCCCCGAAATACTTCAACGCTAGATCTGTTCTCACATTAAGCGTCAAGCCTCCTGTGTACTGGATACATGGAAGCGATGACTTAATGGTGTCGGACAACAGTCCAATCGATATAGGTGTTCTCGGTAAAAATGGCTTCATACCCAACTATCCTGGGGAGGAAATCTTCCCGCCCCAACCTATGTTCAGCCAGATAAAGGCCTTCCTAGAGGAGTATACTGAGAGAGGGGGTAGCTTCGAACAAAAGATTATTCAAGGAGCGGGTCATACACCCTTTGTCGAGAAAGAAGAGGAGTTCCTCGAGATACTAATGTCCTTCATAGGGTAGTTTTTCAGGGGACCGGGTTAACGTTGTTAACTAAAAGTGTATATTGGCTGTCTCCTATGTTAACTGTATTACATGAATTTGGAGAGAATATCCTCTTGTGGTACATGGGTTAACGACTGGATCTCCAAGCGAGCCTACCTTACAGGAGGATGGATAGCGATAAAAGACGATGCTCTTGGGCGTCTACGCTCCTTTACCTACTCGGAGCTAGATCAGACAGCTAGAAGGGTAGCAAGCCTGCTTAGGGAGGATTTCAACGTTAGTACAGGAGATAAGGTTGCCATCCTTTCCTGGACTAGGGCTGAATTCGTAGCTGTGCTTTTGGCCTGTTTTAAAATCGGTTGTACACTTGTGCCAGTGAATACACGGTATACCAGTAGAGAGATAAACGAGGTCATAGAGAGGACACACTCGCGGGTTCTACTTTATGAAGGAGAATTCGAGGACCGAGTAAAAGTGCTGGGCATACCGACGATCAGGTATGACTCGGCAAAGGATTTCAGCTACTCTACCAAGCCCCCCTTGAGCAACTCCGTCGAGTGTTGCCTCGAGGATATCGCGCTTATATTACAGACTGGAGGCACTACGGGAAAGCCCAAGTTTGCTATGATAAGCCACCGCATGATACTATGGAATGCGATGAATACGTTGCGGGACCTAGTGGTACCCGGTGACGTTACAATAAACACGCTCCCCCTTTTCCACATAGGAGGCTATACCTATCTTATCCCTCTCCTCATGTTTGGAGGGACCAGCATCCTCATGCACAGGTGGAGTCCTGAAGCTTTTATAGAGCTCGTGGAATCCGAGAGACCAACATTCCTTTTCCTTGTACCTACACAGTTAAGGATGCTTCTTCAATCACCCAGGTTCAAGGATGCAGATTTTTCTAGTGTGAGATGGATCACGAGTGGAGGAGGAGCGCTCACGCGAGACCTTATTGAAAAGATATTTGAGAAGGGTGTTGTCCAGAAGCAGGGCTTCGGCATGACCGAGATGGGGCCAGGAGTCTTCGCTTTAGACCCGTGGGACGCACAGAGGAAGATGGGGTCCATCGGCAAGCCAAATCTCCTCGTTGAAGCCAGGGTCTTGGGAGGTTCAGGGTCTGAGGGTGAGCTTTACTTGAGAGGTCCCTCGGTTTTCTCAGGCTACCTGGACAACGAGGAAGAGTTGAAGAAGATGGTTAAGGACGGATGGATGGATACGGGCGACATAGCCAGGATAGACGATGAGGGGTATTTTTGGATTGTCGGGAGGGCGAAGAATATTATCAGGAGCGGAGAGGAAAGCGTCTACCCTGAGGAGGTAGAAAAGATTCTGTTAGCCCACCCAAAGATTAAGGATGTCGTCGTCATTGGTGTTCCAGACGAGAAGTGGGGCGAAGTACCTAAAGCCTTAATCGTTCTCAAGGAGGGTGAGAGGATAAGTAAGGAGGAGATAGTAGATTTTCTCAAAGACAAAATTGCCAAGTACAAGATCCCCAAGTACGTCGAGGTTGTCGAGGGCTTCGTGTATACTGAGACTGGAAAAGTCTCCCGTAGCGAATTGAAGAAACTATACGGACAGCCTAGGGATAAGTTAGAGGTGTGAGGGTATGCCTTACTTCACAACTTCTGATGGTGTGCGGCTCCGCTATGAGGTACAAGGCAGCGGGAAGAATGTGATAGCATTTCTCAACGGCATCGCGATGAACATTGACGGGTGGAGGATGCAAGCTGACTTCCTCAAGGGTAAGGGTTTTCTTGTTCTCCTACACGACATGAGGGGGCAGGGTGCGAGCGACAAGCCCCGCGCCGAGTATAGTTTGGAAAGACACGTGTTGGACTTGAAGGAGCTCCTAGACTTCCTCGGCTTCGATGAAGTATCCCTGGTGGGAATATCCTACGGAGGTAAGGTTTCTCTAATGGCTGCATTAAGTATGCCGGATCGAATAAAGAATCTTGTCATACTCAACTCCTCTCATACCGTCGACAGGGCTTTAAAGTTACGTGTTGACAGGTGGATCCTGGCAGCTAGGCTGAAATCAGGGCGTTTTCTATGGCAGGCAATGGTACCAGATATCTTCTCGGACAGGTTCCTGAACGATAACTTCTCCTTCGTTTCCTCGCTCGCACCAGGCTTCGAGCTAATAGACTTTGTCTCTTTCGAGGAAATGGCGAAGGCCTTTACCAGAGTAGACCTACACGGAAAACTTTCAGTTTTAAATACTCAAGCCCTGGTTGTGGCTGGAACCGATGACAAGTTTTTCCCGCCTCGTTATTCAAGGCTAATAGTGGAGGAGTTGCCTATGGGAAAATATTATGAGTTGGATTGCGGCCATGTTTCAATTTGGGAGAAGCCCCGTGAAGTTAATGAATTAATATATAAATTTTTATCAGGTGATAAGAAGTGAGTAGTAAAACACCACTTGAAAAAGTAGAGCACAAATACACCACTAGTAGAGACGGCGTAAAGCTGCATTATGTTGTTGCAGGAGAAGGCAGGCCAATATTCTTTGTGCACGGACTCGGCGAAAGTTTCCTGACCTGGCGGCCTCAAATAACCTTCTTTAAGGATAAAGGCTTCCGCGTAATAGCACTGGATCTGCGTGGACATGGCGAAAGCCAAGTACCTTCTAAAAGGGTCACGATGGAGGGCTTCGCACTTGACGTACAAAGTGTGCTTGAAGCCGAGGGGATCGAGAAGGCCTATATGGTAGGCTACTCAATGGGTGCACTGGTATTGCTGGAGTTCTACAAGGTCTCACAAACCTTCTTCGACAAGCTAGTATTAGAGGCCACCGCGCCGGAATACCCCCCAGCCATGACTGAGATACTAGAGAATATGTCAATGCACGAGATTGCCCAGCAGGTCGCCGAGTTTGCTGTTTCGCCTGTGGCGTCACAAGAGTTGAAGAGGGAGATTTATGAGATTGTCTCAAGGACAGACAAGAGAGTCTACATTCAAAGCGCTGAAACAGCTACTGAGAAAAGCTACAGGAGCATAATCCAATCCCTAAAAGTACCGACACTCTTCATCTCAGGAGAGCTAGACTACATCTCTCCCCCTGAAGTCGTAGAGGAGATGTCCCGTCTCGTTTCCAATTCAAGGAAGGTTGTAATGAGGGGTGTAGGACATATGCCTCACCGTGAAAAGCCTGACGAATACAATAGCATTCTCCTAGAGTTCTTGACAGGTGGCTAGCATGAGCGAGGTGGTTTTGAGAACCGTGGACCTGACAAAAACATTTGGAGGCCTCATAGCAGTAGATAAGGTAAACTTTTCCGTAAAGCACGGCAAAATCCATGCAATCATAGGTCCTAACGGCGCGGGCAAGACCACCCTCTTCAACCTTATAACGGGTGTCTTAAAGCCTTCCAGCGGCAAAGTGTACTTTGAAGACAAAGACATTACTGGGAAGCCGCCCCACTATATAAACTCGCTAGGATTAACGCGTTCTTTTCAAGTATACTCAATATTTCCCAACCTGACAGTCCTCGAAAACATAAGGTTAGCTGTCCAGGGCTCCCGTCCAAAGATAAAATGGGACTTCCTCCACTCGACATACTTCTACAAGGACATAGTATGGGAAGCGATGAGGATAGCCTCACTCACGGGCTTATACGGTAAGACCAACCTTCTCGCAAGGGATCTGACACCCGGCGACAAGAGAAAGCTTGAGATAGCCATGGCTCTAGCCGGCAATCCAAAACTAGTGGCGCTCGACGAGCCTACGGCTGGTGTGTCCCTGGAAGATGTACCAAGCATTGTCAGGCTTATAAAGAGGCTAAGGGATGAGATGGGCAAAACGGTTCTCGTCGTTGAGCACAAGATAGATGTCATCCTCGAGACAGCCGACGTCGTTAGTGTCATGGATCACGGGAGGATAATAGCTGAGGGCTCTCCTCAGGAAATAATGGAAAACAGAGAGGTGCAGAGGATATACCTGGGTGAGTAATACGCCTGAACCTATACTTTCGGTAAAAGAAGTCCACACATACATCAGCGGATTCCACATACTCCAAGGCGTATCTTTCCAAGTGGAGCGCTTATCCGTGACGGCCATTCTAGGTCGAAACGGGGTTGGTAAGACCACGACTCTCAAAACTATAATGGGCTTATACAAGCCCTCAAAGGGCACGGTTGTCTTCAAGGGTGAAAACGTCACAGGGCAGCCTCCTTACTATATTACACGGAAGGGAATAAGCTTTGTCCCATCGGAGAAGAATATCTTCTCTACGCTCACTGTAGATGAAAACCTGAAACTGGCCTATAACGGGCCCAAGGACAAGATAAGCGATAAACTTGAGCTTGTGTACAGCTTATTCCCAGAGCTGAAGAAGTTCTCGGGTCTAAGGGCAGGTATGCTTAGCGGTGGACAGCAGAGAATGCTTGCCCTTGCCTGCGGCATGATCCGAGAACACGACCTTTTAATATTGGATGAGCCCTCGGAAGGGCTAAGCCCGATGTATGTAAAGAACTTTTTTAGAAGACTGAAACTATTCACTGCCGAGAATAAAAAGTCCGTCTTATTGGTGGAACAGAACTTTGCGTTTGCGCGTGAAATCACAGACTATATTTACCTAATGGATAAGGGGGTTGTCGTTACCGGTTTCTCAGCCGGTGAAATAGATCAGAGGCAGGATGTTATCAGGAGAATACTGGGTGTGAGTTTATAGGTGATTGTATGTTGTCCCCGGAGCTCTTGTTGAGTGCTCTTATAGATTCTCTGGTGTATGCCTCTATGATATACATGGCCTCCCTCGGGCTTGTCATCGTGTTCGGCCTCATGGACGTCTTTAACCTCGCTCAAGGAGCATTCTTCGGGCTCGGAGCTTACCTTTTTGTAACACTATACTATGTAACCGGTAATCTCCCGCTAAGCCTGATTGTCACGGCGACCATAGGTTTTATCATAGGGTTCCTGACTGAAAGGCTTCTCATAAGACCCATCTATGGAAACCCGCTAGCACAACTTCTCTTAACAATGGGACTTCTGACACTCCTAGTAACCTTCATGCAGCTTCTATGGCCTTCTGGGCTCGTCTTCCCTGAGACAGGCGATTTCATGCTCTCAGGATATGTGACTCTGTCATCAATAAGCATAAGGGTTTACAAGTTTGTGGTCATTGCTGTCGGCTTCACGCTATTCGCGCTAGTAAACACCATTCTATCCAAAACCATGCTAGGAATCAAACTTCGGAGCGGGACCGAAAACCGTGAACTCGCGGCAATCTTCGGCGTAAATATCTCACGTCTTTTCACGCTGTCTTTCAGCACTGCCGTCGCCCTTGCACTCCTCGGCGGAGCTTTCGTTGCTCCGCTAACACATGCTACGCCGGATCTACCCGTGCATTTCTCGCTTCTAGCATTTGCAATCCCGGTTGTGGGAGGGATGAAAAGCTACTCCGGCGCCTTTTATGCAAGCCTCCTTATAGGATTTATAGATAGGTTCACAGCCTACTTCGTCCCGTGGCTTACCTTCGCGGTGGACCTACTAGTCATGATCATCGTGCTCATAATCAAGCCCGAAGGCTTGTTTGAGAGGTGATATTGGTGGAGAGAATAAAGGGAATTGCACTTCCTCAAAGGTTTCTAGGCTACGCGGTCGTGTCATTGATGATGCTTCTTCCATGGCTCGATAGAAGCCTTGCTACAGCTCTGCCCTTAGCGCTTGTTTGGGGCATGCTTGCGTTAAGCTACAATGTCCTTCTAGGCTTTGCGGGAGTCCCTAGTTTTGGTCATGCCCTACCCTTCGGGCTGGGAGCCTTTCTCACAGCTATACTCTTAAGAGCAGGCTTTCCTTACCTGTTTACCATTATCATAGCTGGCTTGGCAGCAGCCCTTGCTTATGTAGCCATGGGCCTACCAGCATATAGAGTTAAAGGACTATACTATGGTATTCTTACACTGGCGACAGCAGAGGCCGTTAGGAGCGCTATAGAGTCCTATGCCAGAACAACCGTTGCGATAACGGTTGGAACAATACCGGAGTTTACAAGTGTGGCTGGCCTTTACTTGTACCTGGTGGTCTTTACAATGTTCAGTATTCTAACCTTAGCTTCGGGTATTATGGGTTTTATCTACTCCAAGAGGACGGCGCTGAAAGTTTTCAAGGCCGTGCTACTGGCATTAATAACGGGATTACTCGTGTTCGGCTTATACAGTGCCTATACCTCGACATACAGCTTCCTGGTCCAATTAGAGGAGACTTTACCATACGTCAAGATGATCCGCTTCCTCTATCCTCTTAACCTATACTTCGTCTCCTTGATGATGCTGTATATATCATATTACATAATAAAAAGGATAGTCACGTCGCCTTTAGGTTCATCCTTCATTGCAATCCGAGAAAACCCTGTTAGGGCCTCCGTTATAGGCTACAATGTTTTCACACATCAACTAGCCGCTTTCTTTGCCTCAGGCTTGTTCGCTGGAATCTCGGGTTCAATATACGTGGCGGTTATACCCACAGTTATGCCTGACGTCTTTGCGACTGACAAAACGTTCATAGCCCTGACAGGAGCAATTATAGGAGGCTTAGGTACACTAGTAGGTCCAGTTGTGGGTGGAGTCATCGCTGGTATTCTACGCGACTACCTCTCCAATATTACTCCAGCCCTCATCACAGCAGGGTGGATTTCCCAGCAACAAGCCCAGCTTATACCGAGCTTCATGCTTGGAGTTATCTATATAGGGGTTGTTCTAGGGCTTCCCTACGGTATATGGGGGACATGGCTTCTGAAGGGATGGAAGCTTAAACGTAGGATAGAGAAGCTTCTCGGATTTGAAACTAGTTAACCTTTTTCTTTTTACAGTCAGGAAACATTATCTAGTTTGATAACCTTGAAGCCTGAAATTAAGAAATATGCAAGGATAGTGAGTACTGGAATCGCCCTAGGAAAAACCCTTGTTACCAATGATGATTACGAGAAGTACTTTGGCCTAAGGCTTCCAGACGCCTGGAGGAATGCTCTTGAGAACAGGATTGGCATTAAACACAGATATGTCTCCTCACCCGAACAGTCCCCCTCAGACCTAGCGGCAGAGGCCACCAGGATGGCGCTGGAGAACGCGAAACTAAGTATTGACGACATAGACCTTATAATTGTAGCCACGGATACGCCCGACTTCCAGACGCCTCCTACAGTCAGCCCGCTCCACATGAAGCTGGGCGCGAAGCTAAAAACGGGCGGCTTCGACATTAACGCCGCTTGCGCTGACAACACCATTGCCCTGATGCTTGCATCTTATAACATAATGCTTAACGAAGACGTAAACTATGTGCTCGTAGTATCACCGTACACTATGACGAAGTTCATTGACCCTCAGGATGTGACCGCCTCCGTGTTCTCAGACGGTGCAGGGGCAGTTATTCTAGGCCCCTCCGATGAACCCGGCTTCCTGACGGGCAAGATAATAGCCGATGGAAGCTACTACGACTACTGGGGTATATATATAGGCGGAGCCAGGCCCGTCAACGAGGAAGTGTTAAAGGAGAAATGGCACAAGCTGAGATACCTTAAGAGGTATCCTCCCGACATAAACCTCCGTCACTGGCCAGGGCTTGTCCAAGACACGCTAAAAAAGGCAAACCTGACCCCGGATGACATCAAGTACTATTTCGTCACACAGGTGAATAGAGAGATGATTTATCAGTTGATGAGGCTCCTCGGCCAGCCACTTGAGAAGGCACCGACCATTATGGACAAGTATGGATACACGGGTTCAGCATGCGTCTTCATGGCCCTTCACGACACCGTTACAAGTGGAAAGATAAAGAAGGGAGACTACATCCAGTTTGTGACGTCAGGCGTTGGATTCGTAATGGCAAGCGCGATTTTCCGATGGGTATAACTAGATATATCATCTGTAAATAGTAGTTAACCTTTCTTTTATTGAGGGTCATCATTCCACTTATATATGTATGAGGGGAAAAAACATATCAGGTAGACTTTTACTCACGGCCACTCTCATCGCAATCCTATCCTTGTCGACTGTGAACATTAGAGCACAGAGTGGAAACGAGATAGTCATAGGAATCGTAACGGATCGCACAGGTGCCCTAAGCTATTACGGGGACATGTCAATAAATGGCTTTATCCTTGGTTTAATGTACTCCCTAAACATTTCAAGCTTCGAGACTGTTGTTCCAAACCTTGAATGGAAGCTGAAGTGGCAGGATAAGACAATCCACATTATAGCCGCTACGAACGTACCGGCCGGCCAGCAGGTCCCAGATCCTGCTACAGCGACTAAGGCAGCCGAAGATCTCATTCAGAACAAGGGGGCGGAGATCCTGGTCGGTTGCTCTGACAGCCCCTCAGCAATAGCTCTAACCCAGATAGCTGAAAAATACAAGGTCATATTCCTCGTCGTGCCAGCAGCCGACCACGAGATAACAAAGAGCTACCTTAACAGGTATGTCTTCCAGATCTCGTCTACCACATGGCACGACGCTATCGCGGGAGGAACCTATGCAGCTAGGCTAGGCAAGACAGTGGCCTTCATAGCGCCGAGCAACTCATGGGGACGCTCAACCGTCGAAGCATGGTCTACCGTTATACAAAATAACGGCGGGACGGTTGTTGCAGATATCTATGCGCCTGTAACAACTACGGATTTCACACCATATATCCAGGCATTGCTAGCGTCTAAAGCAGAGGTATTTGTCCCGGTTTGGAGCGGAGCCACTGCTTTAACCCTATACCAGCAAATCAACGCGTCGGGAGTATACCAGAAAATGAAGGTTACTTCAGGAATACCCGACCTAGCCACTCTTAACCTCCTCAAGATGGGGCTTTACCTACCTAACTACGAGGGCATGATGAAGTATGCGTGGAACCTCCCGCAAAACAACCCTGTAAACGAGTGGCTAGTCTCAAAGTACGTCGAGCTTTACAAGAAGAAGGCCCTACCCACTATGGGCTCCGTTCTAGCAGCCTTCCCGCTACCCGACCTATTCGTGGGTGAAGGGTTCGTTGCGGGACACGCTCTCGGCCTAGCCCTTAAGAAGACCGGGGGGTCCACCAACTCAGAGAAGCTGATAAGTGCTCTTGAGGATCTGAGCTTTACTTCGGTGAAAGGAGACATTAAAATCAGGAAAGAGGATCACCGTACGATTCAAGACATGTATATAGCAAGGATTGTTTGGGACAATACAGCATTACAGAAATACTACAGCGAGGATGATCTGCCAAACATCTACAAGCCCTTCCTTAAAGTGGGGATTTTCGCGCCGAAATACGTTGACACCATAAAAAGCGTTACACCACCCATCGAGAAGAACCTTTATCCCCCTGAGGCCGCTCAGCCCCAGCAACCCCAACAGGCGCAACCCGCAGCTCCACCTCAAGCTGATAACACGCTATACATTGCCTTAGCTTTGATTCTAATAGTCCTAGTCGTGGCAGTTCTAGCTTTCACACGCCTACGCAAACCGAAAAAATAGTTTTTTCTCACCCTAGATTCCTTCATCTTTTTAACACCCCAGATCAATTAGGGTCGAATACTCTTTAACTCAAATAGTCTTAAGGAAAATAACTCTCCACGGCTCCCCCTTAAATAGAGATAATTGTTTTGAGAAGCAGAGTTGATAGGTGTCTACTCGAAGAGGAATTTTGCCGCGACCTTTTAGAGCAGTTTAAATAAGAGAACCTCTAAGTCTTGTTGTGTTTGCAAGGAAGCTAACCCTTACACTGCTAGTAATAATAACAGTATCCGTTTTCTCTCTAGCAGAGCCCACTGTTAGGCTGGCTTGGAAGACCTACTCTGTTAGAGGCGTTGCATACTCGACATGCATAGGGCAAAACTACCTATACATTGTCGGGTTCGAGGAGAAAGGATCCCAGCAAGTCACTAGGATCGAGGCGAGAAGGCTTAACGATGGAGCCCTAGTCATCAATACGACCCTTGGCCCTGGAGCACTCTACTCCTGCGCCTTCTCAAGGGGGACGCTTTACGTGGCAGGCAAGACCGAGAGCGAGGAATGGCTCATAGCCACGCTTAACGAAAACCTCGCGCAGCCGCGGATAGTCAAGAGTGTTAAAGGTTTTGCATCCTCCATAGTGGTCTCAGACGGTTTTCTCTACGTTACTGGCGTCGACTATAACAAGGCTTCTGTACGCGTAGAGAAAAGGAGTATAGAGAGCTTCTCTCTCATAGGTGCTTATGAGGCGCTAGCCCCTAACACCTACACTTTCGCCTCTACAATAGTAAACGACGCGGTATGGTTGACGGGTACAGCCTACACGCCAACAGGCTTTATCTGGAGGATCCAAGCCTTAGCACCAAACCTCACCTCAATCCTAACGCTTAGACCACAGGTTGAGGGCATCTCGTATTCAATAACTGCGTCAAGGGAAGGCTTAATGTACGTCACGGGGCCGAACGGAACCATAAGCCTTGGCCCCCAAGGTATAATCGTTTCAAAGTCCACGCTAGGTGGTTTCAGGGTAGCGGAACTAAGCGGCGTACTCGTTATACTCAGCGGCAAAGACACAACGAAGGCATTAGTCTTGAATGCCTCTGATCTTACCATTATCTCAAGCATAGAGCTGTCGAAGAATCCCGTTGTGCCCTCATTCGGGAGCACCGCAACCTCAAGTGATAAAGTATTCCTTGCCAGCGCCGAGAAGATCGGAAACAGCTCCACGTGGTCCATATACGCTCTGAGCATATTGGTACCTTCTCGCATCACGAATAGTACTCAGTCGAACACACAGACGAAACCCGCACAGAACTCTACCTCAACTACAAATCCCACAGTCTCAATCCAGCCCACGCCCATACTAGACTACATAACACCCCTCCTCATGATTCTAGTACTCGTACTTGGAGTCGTAATGGTCAGGCGTAAAAGAAAGCATCGTGCCCAACGCGCTTAAACACAACCTCTATAAGGAGATGAATATGTGAGGAGATACTTTGTTTAGTTCTCTGAGTAGAACGCCTTCGAGGGAAGTTCGCTTTATAGCTTAGTAATGATATATTAGAATTCTGATATAAGCAAGATTTAAATTAACAAATCTGTATATAAAATGTTATGAAAATATCAAGACGGAGCTTCATAGCTCTGGCCACTACGCTGAGCGCAGCGTCCCTCATAAAAATACCATGGAAACCAAGCGAGAAACAGGCTTCGAGTAGGACTGAAGGCAAGATTCCAATAATGTGTAATATGTGCGGGGCTGGTTGCGGTGTGTATCTCGTCAACCGCAACGGCAAGATGTACGTTGAGCCCAACCTGGAGCATCCTCAGCCGGGACTATGCGCCCGCTCCGCGGCTGCCCTGCAACTCTGGAACCACCCACTTCGTCTTAAGAAGCCCCTGAAAAGAATGGGTGAGCGAGGGGAGGGGAAGCTTCAAGAGATAGACTGGGAAACAGCCCTAAACGAGATATCTTCAAAGCTCAAGGAGATAATATCAAAATATGGGCCTGAATCTGTAGTCTTCACATACCACGACTTCTATGCCTGGCATATGCCGTTGATAGCTTTCACTCTTGGTACGCCCAACCATGTACAGCACGCCTCTTGCTGCCACAACGCTAGCACGTATGCTAGAACCTTGGTTCTAGGGGCGGGTGGGCCTCCCACGGTCGACCCAGACTACGAGAGGGCCCGATACGTAATCTTTGTGGGGAGAGTTCTAAACGCTGCCATGGGCATGGTTCAAAGGCTAAACAAGGCTCGAGAGGCTGGCGTAAAACTAGTCTATGTCGACCCTAGGATGGGTAATGCCGCGATGGCTGATGGTGAATGGGTTCCAATAATACCCGGTACGGACGCCGCCTTCCTTCTAGCCATGATTAACGTCATCCTTTCCGAGAAGCTATACGACGAGTCCTTTATTAAGAAGTACACGAACGCGACATTTTTGATTAAGCCTGACGGGACACCGTTAACGGAGAAGGATCTTGGGCGTGAGGGCACGGATTATCTGGTCTACGATATTGACGCCAAGGATTTCGTGAGCTATAGGAAAGCGAAAAATCCCGCGCTTGAATGGGAGGGTGATGCCTCGGGTATAAGGGTGAAGACAGCGTTCCTCCTCCTCAAGGATAGGGCTGCCCTTTACAAGCCCGAGGACGCGGAGAAAATCTGCGGAGTGCCAGCCGAGACTATAAAGAGGATTGCGAGAGAGTTCGCAAATGCTAAAGGAGTTATAGAGGACGGATGGTGGTCCTCTAAGAATGCAAATGACTCAGACGCTTTCCGCGCAGCTTTAACCCTCAACGCTCTGGTGGGAAGCGTCGAGACACCAGGAGGTCTCTACGTGAAGCTAGGAAGCAAGTTCCCCGCCTCTGCTACTGCTGCTAAAGACAAGGTCACCACGATCACTGGTGGTACCTTACCACCAATAACGGCTAAGCGAATCGACACACAGAAGTATCCTGCCGTACCCCACGTGTTTGACGCCGTGCTAGACGCTATCCTCGAGGGTAAACCCTACCCTGTAAAGGCATTATTCATCGTCGGCACAGAGCCTTTCACTAGGGACGTCAACACTGAGAAGCTAAAGAAGGCCCTAAAGGCACTTGACCTCGTTGTTGTTATAGATGTTGTTCCCAACGACAGTGTAGATTGGGCGGATTACGTTCTACCCGATAACATTTTCCTAGAGAGGGAAGAGTTGGCCGAGGTAAAGTGGACCCCTCACGCAGCCATACAACTCTCCCATAAAGCGCTAGACCCGCCACAGGGCGTGGACGCTAGGAACGGTTTCTGGGCCATGATGGAGATTGTCAGGAGAACTGTTCCGGAGAGAGCCAAGGCTATAGGCTATACAGAGGAGTACGCAGATTATCATAGGTTTGAGGAGTTTGAGGACTACGTTAAGAAGAAGATACTTGAAAGTCTCTCCAAGGCATGGAATGTTCCCTCTGGCGATATCGAAAAAGCTCTAAACGAGAAAGGCTTCTACATATTTAAGTTATGGGTTCCCAAGCCTGGTCCTGGGACGCTACCAACAAAGAGCGGTTTGATTGAGATTTACAGTTTAAAGGCTCTCGACTACGGTGATGATCCTCTTCCAAAATGGAAGACACCCAAGTATACGCTACCATCCAAGCCAGACGAGTTCTACCTCGTTAACGGGAGAGACCAGTATGTATCTGCACACGCGGCATGGACGTGGTCTGTCTCAAGCCTAGTCGATAGGAGGGTTTGGATGAACCCCAAAGACGCCGGGCGTCTCGGCATAAAGGATGGCGACATTGTAGAGCTTGAAGGTCTCGACAACGGCTTCAAGGCGCGTGCAAGGGTGAAAGTGACGAACAGGGTTCGAGAGGGTGTACTTTTCGTATACAACAGGGTCGGTGGCAGGTTTTCGAAACTCATCAGCGGCCAATACCAGGTGCTAAGAGAAGGCATAAACCCGAACATGTTCACGCTGAGCTGGCTCGAGCCCCTCAACGGCTCCACAGGTCTAAACTCTACAGTAAGAGTTAGAAGGGTGGGAGCATGAGGCTTGCACACCTCTGGGATCAAAGCAGATGCATAAGCTGCGGGGCATGCATCGCCGCCTGCAATGCAGCTAATTACGCCTCTACGGACGCCCCGAACCCCACCTGGGGCGGAGCCCAGACAAACATAAGGAGGATAACATTTGACCTTAATCTTAAGCCCTACATCTTGCTCCTACAGTGCCAGCACTGTGAGGATGCTCCCTGCGTACACGTGTGTCCAACCGGGGCGAGCTATGTTGACAAGGATGGACTCGTCAAGATAAACCCGAACCTATGCATAGGTTGCAAGTACTGCATGACGGCATGCCCTTACGGCGCACGATGGCTCCACCCCTCAACGGGTCTCCCTGCCAAATGCATGGGAGAGGAATGCCAGGATCGCCTCGCCCATGGTCTAATGCCCGTGTGCGTCACCGTGTGCCCAGCGGGAGCTAGGGCTTTCGGAGACCTAGACGACCCGAGCAGTGAAATCAACAAAAGGCTGGCGAAGTCGCGTGTGGTTCGCCTGCTTGAGTATAAAGGTACCAAGCCTAAGTTCTTCGTGGTGGTGGGAAGATGACATTCCAGGAGATTTGGTCCCCCTGGCTAATAGGTCCCTTCCTCTGGCTAGCGGGCATCGCCGGGATGGGAAGCGTAGCCTATGCCTTAATGAAGTTCAGCAAGGTGGAGGAGAAGCTTAGGGAGCTCTCGTTCGTCATCTTCGCATCTGTCGTGCTCGGGCTATTCTTCGTTGTCGCAGACCTCTCAAGACCTTTAAACGTGCCCTTCGCTATTATTTCTTCGCTGTCTCAAGGCGTCTTTATAGCCAAGCTTGCGCAATCCTGGATGACTATCGGAATAACACTTCTCTCACTGTTACTTCTAATGACGTTTGCCCTCGTTCTAAGACATACAGTCGCCGAGGGCTTTTCAAGAATAACTGATCGACCCTGGTACCTAACCCTCCTAGCCATTATAGGTTTCCTAGTAACAATCTATAGCGGTTTCCTCATATCAAGCGCTTCTGGCGTGCCTTTCTGGAATACAGGCTTAATCCCGTTGCTATGGATAATCAGCGCGTCAATATGCGCTATAGCGGTTCTAAAGATCATGACGAGGGGTGAGGAGATAGCTCACCTATTAACTAGGGCTGGACTAAGCCTAGACGTGGCCGAGTTAGTAGCGGTTTTCGCACTTGTTGCCACCCCGTTGTACGCTGGTCCTGAAGCTGCACGTGAAAGTGCCCAAGCGCTCGTCAGTGGAGAGCTAGCAATCTATTTCTGGCTCGGCGTAGTTATCGTTGGAATCATCGTCCCACTCGCCCTCGGCCTCCAGCTACTGAGAAGAGAGGATAGGCGTTTAGGCTTAGCAGCTGCGCTTTGCGCGCTCCTCGGGGCACTTATTCTCAGAGCCCTTGTAGTTCAAGCCGGGGTCTTCTCCACCATAGGACTTTAAAAAAGTGTATTTTTTTCCTAACGCATTTTTGCCTTATAGGAGTACTAGCCTTTATCCGGGCAATGTGTTAAAAATATAATAGTACGTGGCTAAGATACATGATTTCTATGTCGGAGCCCTTTACTGGTGTCTCGGGACTTATAGTTGAACCGGGTAAGAACATCTCGCTAGTCCTAGCCGTACTGGATAAGCAGAAGCCTTTATGTGATTTCCTCAAACATGCGGCAAGCTGTAGTGAAGACAAAGGATTAACTCTTCTAGACCTTTGGACGACGCGAGGAGAATTCCTCACAACCGTCCTCATCGCTCTAACAGTACAGTCCCCAGAAACTCTGAAATCCTTCACGGATTGTCTCTCAAAAAACGAGGCAGTAAAAGCAACCAGTTTCTCCACCAGCAGGTGGATTGGCCTTGCGGTCGAGAGCTGGGGATTCCCGGCACTACCCCACACAGGCAGAGTACTAGTTCTAGAGAAAGGGTTCCTCGAAGGCTTTCTCAGAGAGGGGTGGAGACTCCTTGGCCGCTCCCTTGGCTTAGCCTTATACCATTCGGCTTTCTCCTATGGACAAGAGATCGCCTCTAGGCTGAGGGCTCTGGGACTCGAGGGCAAAGACCTCTTGATCTTAGCATCCGAGCTTTTACGACACCTTGGATACGGGCGTGTATACTGGGAGGAATTCACGGACTCCAAGGCCATTATCGTCGTCCATGACAGCCTCGAGTGTAAATCCGCGTCGGGCGTGCCGGGCTACGAGTCCTCTATACTCAGGGGCATAGTGGCCGGCATCGCTGGGACAGTATGGCAAGTCGACAAAAGCAGAGTCGAGGCCCGGGAAACCGCCTGCATATCTAGAGGAGACCAAGCCTGCAGGATAGAAGTGTATCTTAAAACGATAAGCCGATGAGACAACCCCGAGACCTCATCACGATGTTCAGCCCGCTGAAGGCGTCGTCATCCGATCCAACGTTTTCCTGAATATATTTTCCTTATAAAAAGCTTTACTTCTAAGGGGCAGGCTCGAGACGGGAAAAGTTCACCCCAAATGTTTTATATCCACCTGGAGATATTCGAGTGTGAGAGAAATCCTCGACTTGATAGGAAATACTCCAATGGTGAGGCTGAGAAACATACCGGTTTTGCGTGAGCGCCAGGTTTACGTTAAACTTGAATACATGAATCCAACCGGGAGCCATAAGGACAGGATAGCCGTATACATGATAAAGGATGCCGTGGAACGAGGCCTTCTAAAGCCTGGAGGAACAATCGTAGAGGCCTCGAGCGGAAACACCGCGATCAGCGTAGCGTGGGCCTCTAGGCTCTTAGGCTACAAGGCGATAATAGTCGTAGAGGAGGGCACATCGCCTTCAAAGGTGTCCATGATAAAGGCCCTAGGCGCGGAAGTCCACTTCGCACCCAAGGTTCCACGCAGCCACCCCGACCATATGTTCAATGTTGCCGAGAGGATTGCCCGCGAGAGGGGCGGAGTTTTCCTCGCACAGTACGCTAATGAGGCAAACGTTACAGCGCACTTCGAAACCACGGGCCCTGAGATATATCGCGAGCTAGGCGACAGAATAGGCTGCTTCGTTATGGGTGTTGGAACCGGTGGAAGCATGGCAGGTATCTCAAAGTACCTTAAAACAAAGTGCAGGAGAGGCCTTAAGGCAATCGCTGTTGTACCTCGCGGGTCTCCAGTATTGGGTCATCCCGGTAGAGGTGAAGAGATAGAGGGCCTCGCGGTCTCAGGGGTTCCTGAAATCTTCATGAGATATAGAGGTCTGGTGGATGAGGTTGTCGAGGTCGGCTTCAGCGAAGCCCTAGAGAATATGCTGAAACTGGTTCGTGAAGAGGGAATTCTAGCTGGTCTCTCAACCGGTGCCAACATAGCTGCGATACTTAAAGTTCTCGACGGTTGTGATGACGCGATAGTAACGCTCGCCGCTGACAGCTTCTTCCGTTATACACACCTAATAGGCGTCTAGAAAAATCTACGGGAAAAGGTCCGTGGTTACGGCATAAATCCTTTATAGATGGCTTCCTTTAAAAAATACGGTTTGAGAAATGGTTGAGGTAAAGGTTCTCAGCGTCGGGGAACCCCCGTCCCCTGAAGACCTGTCGAGGCTAGCGGACACCTTTGACGGCGTTATAGTTGTCGGGAAAGGGTATCCTTCTTCCTGGCACACAATAATACAGGCTGTGCGCAGGGCTGGCTCACGTTGGCACAGGATAGTATTCATAAACTCTGAAAGAGACGTTTATGCAAATGGTCTAAGCCTCGAAGACATAATCGAAGCCTATAAGGCCTATTTCGAGGCTCTATCAGAATTCATACCAGTCGTCGTCTCAGACACGGGGAAAACCGTATCGAGGCGTGACCTGCTCAAATCAGGGCTGGGAGTATTCTTTGTATACACGGCTCTACCCGACGTAAAGCTGCAGGAGTGCTCCTCGCTTCGTGACTGTCGACTCTGCCTCTCCTCCTGCCCCTTCGACGCGATCAGCGGCAAGCCTCCTAAGGTCTCAGAGCGGTCATGCCTGGAGTGCGGTCTGTGCACCTCAGCTTGCCCCACAGGCCAGTTATTCACCCCTGTTTATGCCCCGGAGGCCGTCAAGAGGCTGTTCCGAGCGCTTGCCCAGATAGGGGCTACAAGGATAACGATAACGTGCCCACTTGCGAGGACACGGTTTTACAGTGAGCGGCATGAAGGTTCTCTTCCAGTTGAGCTCCAATGCATTGCATCGCTTCGCGTCCACGAGTTCCTCTACGCCAGGCAACTCGGATTAACCATAGACTACTATTGTCCCGACGATATAAGATCAGACTGCCCCAGACGCAAGGCTGCAGAAGATTACATGGCGATGATGAAGGAGCTAGACTCCATCATTAAACCAGTGGCTCAAGCAATCGTTGACGCCTCCACTCTGGGCGCTCTCTTAGAACCACTCGCACGCGAAGAAGACACGTGGGCAGACTTGGAAAGACTACCCCTCTTCCGCGTTGACGTAGACAAGGACAAGTGTACCTTGTGCGGGGCCTGCGCGAACTCTTGCCCTACACACGCTCTAACCCTCACCCGCGGTGACCAGTACAGTCTATCGTTTAACCACTCTTCCTGTATCGGCTGTAACACCTGCGTGAGAGTATGTCCCGAAGCTGCTTTAAGGCTTGCAAGGGCTGCGAACCCCCGTCTTCTCACCAGCAAGGAGGGTTTTATCGCCGCCCAGAGCCCGATTGCACGGTGCAGGTCCTGCGGCAAAGAGCTTGGCCCAGAGAGGATGATAAAGCGTTTAGAAGAGAAGTTGGCTCGGTCTGGTGCTCCACGCTCTGTACTCGAGTCTATTTGGCTTTGCCCTGAGTGCAAAGCGAAAGCATCAGAGGAAGAGTTTAAGCGTTTGTTAGGTGCTCTTTCATAAATACTGCATAGAATACCCCGTACGTGGAGCTCAGCGCCTCTATTTTACCATGTTCTCCTAGTAGGCTTGTCAGCTCGCTTACAGTAAGGAGCCTAGCCGGAAAGCCAAGCATCTTTTCGAATGCTCTCACTAATCTGCCTACCGGGCTCTCCCTGTCAAAGTCAAAGACATAGAGGTTGCCTCCCTCTTTCAAGACTCTTAGCGCTTCCCTCAAACCCTCGCTTGGACTATCCAGGTGGTGTAGAGAGTCGTGGAAAACCACTGCGTCAACTGAATCAGCTCGAACCGGTAGGAAGCAGGCGCTTGCGGCTACGTATTCAAGGCTGGGGATTGTCTTTTTCTTAGGGAAGTGTTGTGGGAGGACATCTAATATCAGTTGGATCTCGAATTTATCCTTAAGGTGTTCTGAGAGCCTGCCTCTAGCCCCGCCAACGTCAACCAGTATTCTCGCGGGCTTTATTTTCCCTGATGCCCAGGAGTAGTACCGGCTGGGGACCAAGCGGTAAAGTAGTATGAGAAATATGTCACCGAGTCGCATATTGTACTATTATTTCCCTTGAGTCTTATGGTTTGCGATGATATGAAAGATAAAATTTATATGTCATATACAATGAACATATTTGGATCTAGAAATGTTAGACAAGCTGAAGACCTTGGAGAAGAGCATCCTAGCCTTACTGGCCTTAGTGTTGCTCAGCTCGATCGGGGGCGGTATAATAAACGTTCTAATACAACCCTACTTAAAGCACATAGGCTTCGACCCCCGCGAGGTTGGCCTCCTCCAATTCATATCATCTGTAGCGACTTCTCTCTCCCTCGTTCCTGCAGCGTACACCTCCGACAGGTATGGAAGGAAAAAGATAGCCATAGGCTCTCTAATCTTCTCCATACCAGGATTCATCTTGATACTCCTCCCGGCGGAACGCGTTGTGCTTTACGTTGGTTTCGCCCTCTTGGGAGTAGGAAATGCCATGACGGCGGTCACGCTTAACCCGCTACTGGCTGATGTCACTCCTCGCGAGAAGCTGGACCTAGTGGCATCCGCATCACAGATTATAGGACTCGTAGGCTCTCTGCTTGGCATGGCTCTCACATGGCTTCCCCAATTGGCCAACATTTCTCTCGGTGAGATAGCCGTGGCTTACAGGATGCTCATGGCCTTGGGGGGAGCAGTATCGGTATCTGGTTTTACCTTCCTATTACTTGTTCGCGACCCAAATGGTGCCCCAAGAGGGTTTAAGCTTGGCTTCTCAAGGGAAACGCTTCTCTTAACGTCACTCTCCGCACTTACGGCGCTGGGTGCAGGGGCTTCAATCTGGATGATTAACTACTACTTTATGTCTAAGTTCCTGGTGGAGGCAGGGGAGCTCGGGACGAGGATGATGGCAGAGACTCTTCTGATGATACCTTCAACGTCACTGGCACCACTCGTATCCGAGAAGCTAGGGACGCTCAGGGCTGTAGTCTTGCTACAGTCTGCCTCTATACCTTTCATAATAGCGACTGCATTTTCCCCGGATTATCTCGTAGCGGCTACAGTGTTTACCCTTAGGAGCGTTTTAATGAACGCGGCGAACCCCCTTATGTGGTCGCTCACTATGAGGATCATAGGAGAGGAGGAGCGCTCCAGGTATACGATGCTTAACATGCTTGGATGGCAGCTTGCTGGAGGTGTAGGAGCGGCTATAGGCGGATGGCTCATGAGCATCAACTTGGACTATCCTCTCTTCTTCACATCCCTGATATACTTGACTCAGACTATCCTCCTATACCTCATCCTGCACAGAAAGACGCAGGTATAAACTGGAAGCCTAGCGCCTTAAACAAGCCGTTTATCGACGCTTGACGAGGTAAACACTTAAGGAAATACAGGCTTCTCGCTTTCAACAGATTCAAAAGAAGAAGCCCATCTTGCATGCTTAACGTTCCTCCAGAGAAGGGGTCTAAGATACTTGGTCTCCTCCGGGACCATGATTAGCTCCCCAAACACAACTCTTACGCCCATGGATCTTAAAAACCTGTAGAAAGCAACTTTCTCCCGTGTAGTGAATTGGCTAACTATCAAGGCCTTCTTCTCGTCTACGATTGAAAACCAGTAGCCGAGAAGCGTGGTCACGGTCCTAGCCACAACGGGGCTACGCCACCCCTCGATAATGTAGACTTGGACGGGATTCTCAACGATGGGTTGAACCAGGTAAGCCCTATTTCCCTTCCAGAAGGGTTTTAAGTGTTTTCTGAAATGATATGCGAGGGTGGAGCTACTCAATTCGCGGAGAGTTTCGTCTAACCTTAACGCCTTTTTATAACATTCAGTTATCTTTTCAAAGGGTGAGTCCAGCTTAAAGGAGAGGACCGCCAGGTCAACGGCGTCCGGTCTTGTGTAGAACCCCTTGGGAGGTGTAGGAAGGGCGTAGTCCTCTTCCCTTGGCTCTCTTGGAGACGAGGAGGGATAGGAGGTAAAATCCCAGTAGTTGAGCTCTAAACCCTTTATAAGGTGTTCGTCTTGTAGCTCGAGCACCCTCTTTAGGGACGCAAATCCAACGCAAAGAGTGTTTCGGACGGGACCCTCCAGGCTGGCAATGAGGGTGGCTCCCAGCCAGGAGGGGCAATGACCATCTATAAGCAGAGCTACGGGGAGGATCCTGAGCTTTGGAAAGTCTATGAGAAAACGCATTTGGAGTATCGAGCTTAGCTCCCTGTAGGCTCTCCGTGCAATATGTGGTGGGAGCCCCGAGCCCCTTGAAAGTTGAGCTATGCTTTCAGCTGTCGAATAGGATGCTAGGAAAGACAGGTATTCCTCGCTTAGTTCAAAGGGCATGTATTCAGCTCCCCTTAAGGACTTGGCGGAGAGCGTCCTCGAGGCCTGACCTTATCATTGAGACTGCTAGGACAGCTAATAGCAGCGAGAATATTCTTGCAAGAACGAGGATGGTGTTCTTCCCAATCTTCTGGATGATGTGGTTGCTGCCGACGAGTATAAAGTATGCAATGATAGTGTTTAATGCAATTGAAAGCAGCGTGGGAAGCACACCGTACACCGTGCTGAGGTACATGACTACATATATGCTACCCGGCCCGGCTAGTAGTGGAGTAGCCATAGGGACTATCGCCACGTCCTCGCTCCTAAGTGTCTCAGCCTCTACACGGCCGATCAGCCCCTCGAGAGAAATTAAGAGTAATAAAAGCCCCCCTGCTATCTTGAAGTCCATAAACGTCACGTTGTAGTATTGGAAGAAAGAGTATCCGAAGAGGGCGAAGAAGATTAGCAGCGCGGAGGCCACAATTATGGATTCCGCAAATACCTTTTTCCTACTACTCTCTTCCATGTTGGAGGTGAGGGAGTAGAATATGGGAATGTTTCCAATTGAGTCGAGGACAATAAACAGCATGATGAAAGAGTCCCAAAACGACCGCATAAGCTATGATACGTGTCCTGCTTTATTAAAATATGTTTAACATAGCTACGAGCGATACCCGAGGAGGCGACTAAACATCTCTTACTTTCAGCCTACTAAACTAATCCTTTTTAACTAGGATCGTGAGTTTTAGTTTAGGAATGAGGACAGGAATCGCAGAACTCCCACTTCACACGGGGAAGGTTCCTCCCTGGCTCCTTTCCAGGATGCATAAACTGGCCCGCATAGTAGTCGAACTAATAATAGACGAGTACGGGCCAAAAGGGCTCCTTGAGAGGATATCCGACCCGGTATATTTTCAGGCTATCAACAACTTGATAGGCATGGACTGGGACTCCTCGGGGTCCACGACTGTTACAACCGCGATCCTAAAAAGCGTTCTCGACGAAGCTGACCTAGGCGTAAAGGTTGCCGGAGGGAAAGGTGAAAAGAGCCGAGAAACTCCTCAAGAACTCGAGAAGATAGCCGTCCACTTCGGGTTAGACCCCGAGAAATATACTCGCACCTCTTACCTAGTAGCCAAGGTCGACAGTGCCGCGGTTCAGGCAGGATACCAGCTTTATCATCATGCGTTTTTCCTGGCCGAAGACGGGTCCTGGGCTGTTGTTCAACAAGCAATGAAGCCTTCTGAAAGAGTAGCGAGGCGGATGCACTGGTACTCTGGGAAGGTAACAGACCCTGTCTCCGAGCCATACTCCGGTGTAGCGGGCGTCAAAGAGGAATTTGTCTTGAACACGGTAGCATTAGAGGCATCAGGTTTCAGGAGGCTTGCTGTCGACCTAGTACAAGAGCCGCCTTCAAGGATTGAAAGCTATTTGAGGCAAGCTGAGGCTATCCTCAGGGGGTACCAGCCAATCTTGCTATATAGACCGTACGAGCCTGTTACCCTCAGGAACAATCTTAAACGCTACGCTAAACTAGGATTCCCTAGGGCTGAGAGACTAGGGCTCGAGGCTGCCAGGCAGGCAGGAGTAGACAGTTATTCGGATTTACTAGCGGTTAGAGGTGTTGGCCCATCTACTATAAGGGCTTTGGCCCTCGTAGCGGAGCTCGTCTACGAGACTCCTCCCTCGTGGCGAGACCCCCTGACTCATCCCGTTGATCCCTTCAAGTTCGCCTACGCTGTTGGAGGTAAAGACGGGGTTCCCTTCCCAGTTGATAAGAAGACTTATGACGAATTAGTCTCGATTCTAAACGCTCTTTTAGACCGGAAAATCTACACGAAGAGGGTTCTAAAACAGATTGCCATTTTAACCCGGAACTGGAACCCTCCCCCGGAAGAAAAGAGGCCCACCTAGAATGAGGCCCCCAAACTCCCTCCACGCGACAAGTCTAGGAGCTAAACGCAAGGCTTATACATTTTATTCTCGTAAAAACTTCTGACCTTAATGGCGGATGAGAGGAGTAAAGCGTATAGGGTTATTCTGTCCTTCGGGCTTGTAAGCCTCCTCGGAGACATAGTCTACGAGGGCTCCAGGGGGACAATACCCGAGTACATGAAGTTTCTGGGAGCCTCTGCAGCCGTTGTAGGCACAGTCATGGGTTTAGGGGAGCTTATCTCGTATTTCTCAAGGCTGGTCGGGGGCTATCTGGCAGACAAGACTAAGAGCTATTGGATCCTAGTATTCCTCGGCTACGGCCTCATAATCGCTATACCCTTGATTCCCTTAAGCGAGATCCTAGGCCTAGGATGGACCTTAGCTGCAGTCCTCGTAGTTCTTGAACGATTCGGAAAGGGGGTCAGGACACCATCCCGTGATACAATCATCTCGTTCGCCTCCAAGAGCATCGGGAGCGGCAAAGGCTTCGGCCTCCACGAACTAATGGATCAGATAGGCGCCACCTCGGGCCCCCTCCTATTCGCTTTACTTTTAGCGGTTACAAGGAGTTACCGCGACGCTTTCCTATACTCTATAATCCCATACGTCCTACTAATGCTCACACTCGCAACCGTGCGTGCAAAGACTAAGCTACCGGCCGAGATGACATCCAGCTTCGCAACTAAGGACGCTAACAGAAAAGTATTAAACAGGAGAACCCTGGCCTACATTACCGCCGTAGGCATTAACGCTTTAGGCTTGTTTCCAGCATCCCTCATACTTTACCTGGCGGCTGAGACACCAGAAGTCCAAGCAATGGGTGCATGGCTTCCACCAGTATTATACGCCACGATACAGCTTGTAGACGCCTTTTTCGCCGTAGCTTTTGGCCTGCTCTATGACAGCTACAAGCTCTGGGTCCTCCTATTTCCCTTCACGCTCTCCATAATCATTCCCTTCCTCTCACTCCAGAAGAGCTTCCTGTTCATCGTGGCTTCTGCCGTGATCTACGGTGTCGTGTTAGGCTCGCAAGAATCTGTGTACAGGGCGGCCGTAGGGGATTTAACAGAACCATCGGTGCGCGCCACAGCATACGGCGTCTTTAGCACAGCGGTCGGCCTGGGAGCGCTCGGAGCAGGAATCATCTACGGGCTAATAATAGACCTTAACCTACCCATATATGCTGCAGCCGCATATGTCCTGGCAACGCAAGCTGCGTGTCTATCACTCCTACTCTACGTTATCAAGAGCAAGCAAGGGTAACTTTTTTAGAGTAAAGAGTTATGCAACTTACATGGAAAAACACACGGAATTTTCTCTCGAGACTGAAGACATCGCAAGGCGCCTCGTTCGAGAATCAGGACTAAACGAGGGTTTGCGCAATCTAGCCAGACACCTCTATCCCGAGCTCTCATCACCTTTTGAAAACGTAGAAAAAATACTGTGTATTCAGCCCCACCCCGACGACTGTGAGCTCGGGGCTGGAGGCACAATAGCGGACTTGACCTCGAAGGGCGTAGAAGTCGTATACCTCACTCTGACGGACGGCTCGATGGGTACATCCGATCCCGGTCTGAATCCACGGGTGCTGGCAGAGGTACGGAAGCATGAACAAGAGGAGGCGGCCCGGGTGCTCGGCGTCTCAAAAATAATCCCACTTGATTACAAGGACACAGAGCTCCCCTATACGCTCGATGCGCGGAACAGGATAATAAGCGTTGTAAGAATGGAGCACCCTGACATCGTCCTGGCACCCGACCCGTGGCTGATGTATGAGATACATCCCGACCACAGGGTAGCCGGCCTACTAGCCTCTGATGCAGTAATGTTCTCATCCCTCCCACACGTCGTGCCCGAACATAAGCCTCACATCGTCGCCGCAATATTATACTACTACACCGCGAAACCAAACTACTTTCACGACATCACGGCTACGCTTGAAAGAAAACTCCAGGCTCTCTCGAAGCATAAGAGCCAGTTCGAGCCCATATGGCCAATTCTCGAAGAGCAGGTGAAGACCCTCGCTGCAGCTTATGGCCAGGCTTCAGGGAGAAAATACGCGGAAGCCTTCAGGGTAATCCCGCTCTCTGTTAGTCATGCGACGCCGCTCTCGGAGCTAGTCTAGCAACCTGCTTTAACAATTTAAGCAGGTCGGAGTCTTATAAGCGGTGAACACGTATCAGGTTAGCTATCCTTGGTTGCGGAGCGGTCGGCTCCGTGGTCGCAAGGCTAGCACTCAAACACCGGGTTGCAGATGAGGTAACCTGTTTCGACAGGAATCTTGAGAGGGCGAGAATGTTCCTAGACTTCGAAGACTCCCACGATATACCTGTTGAAGAAGCTGATGCGATTAACAGCGAGATGCTTTCCTCTAAGCTATCAGGCTATGACTTCGTTGTAAACACGCTGCCAACCTTTGTAAGGATAAATGAGAGGGAAAAACTCCTCAATCCCATCGTCATGCAGGCCAGCTTGAAGGCAGGGGTACCCTACATGGACTTAGCGTGCTACGGGGGCAGACGCAGGACTGCAGAACAACTTGCACTCTCCGCGGCTTTCAGGAGAGAACACAACCTTGCAATAATCAACGCTGGCGCGTCTCCAGGCCTCACAAACCTCCTTGCTCGCGAGGCATACGAGGACCTAGACAAGGTGTTCTCGATAAAAGTGATGTCCCTCGAGGATCAGAAAGGTCCGTCCTTCTTGATATCGTGGTCTCGAGAAGAAATGCTCAACGTCGCTACCCCTGTTCTCGTGTATAGGAACAGGAGATACGCCTTCATAGAGCCCTTCTCGGAGTCCATCGAGTGCAACTTTCCAGCCCCCGAAGGCTCAGTTCGTTGTTACCCTGTGTCTAACGATGAGAGCTACACAATTCCCGTTTACCTCCGTACGCAGGACTTTGACTACTATGCTGGGGGGAGCGATATAGAAATTCTCCGGGCACTTTACAGGCTTGGAGTCCTCGAGGAGAAAACCCTTATTGTAAGGGGAAAGAGGGTGTCACTTAGGAGCCTGCTGTACCAGATCCTCAAGGAGCCCTCATCTCCTCGAAGCTATCTATCAGCAATCGAGGAGGGAGAGTTGGAGGACGCCTTCTTCGCGGTAGGAGTTGTTGCTATCGGCGAGATATCTGGTGAGAAGGGGCTCTCCAGTAGGAGTGTGTTCTTTCCAAGCCAGAGGAGGGTGAACAACCTTCTTCCCGGTGCCACTTATATAACCTATCCCACGGCGCTCGTAGTGATAGCCCTGCTTCAGAGCTTGAAGGGTCGCAATTTGCACGGTGTCTTCCCATTGGAGGCTCTCCCAGGAGTAGTAAGGAGAAATATCCTCGAAACTCTCGAGGAACACAAGATATTTGTGAACAGGGAGTTCAAGGTTGAGGAGAAGTAACAAGTTTTTATACAGGCTTCGCGTATTATGACGGTGGCATATGTATGGTGGAGCTTGAGGTAAGTAATCTTTATGTGAAGGTTGAAGGAAGGGAGATAATCAGAGGTGTAAGCTTTCACGTAGGCGGGGGGAAGATCACTGTAATTGTAGGTCCCAACGGGAGCGGCAAGAGCTCACTATTACTCAGTATTATGGGTCACCCAAGATACACAGTGACACAGGGCAAAATACTCTTAAACGGGGAGGATATCAGCAGCCTAAAACCACACGAGAGAGCAAGGAAAGGAATTTTCCTAGCATTTCAGAACCCACCTGAGCTTCCAGGTGTAAACATATTAAGCTTCCTCACCGAGGCAGCCTCGAAGTTGGGGCGTCCTTCGGATATAGGAGCAGTCTATGCTTCGCTTCAAGCAGTCGGATTGCCTAAAGAATACTCGGATCGCAACGTAAACGAAGGTTTTTCGGGTGGCGAGAAGAAACGCCTAGAACTAGCGCAAGCCTTCATGCTCGACCCTAGCGTGGTGATGCTTGATGAACCAGACTCTGGCCTAGACATTGAGGGTTTAAGGATGCTCTCTAGGCTTGTCCGAGACCTAGCCTCTCGTGGAAAAGCCGTCCTATTAGTTAGCCATAACCCGAAAACACTTGAGTACATAAGCCCTGATAAGGTACTTGTGTTGGTCTCTGGGCGTATAGCCCTTGAGGGTGGGATAGAAGTGGTAAGAAAGATAGAGTCTGAGGGATTCCCGGTGATAGCGGAATGAGCATCCCAGTTCCCATAGAGGAGTTAGCACTACCCCAATACGATATAAGCTCGATAACTTACAAGCCCCGCATCCAGCTCAAAGGAAGGATCTCAAGGAGCACAATCGAAGAGCTCTCAAGGTCCAAGCGAGAGCCAGAGTGGATGCTCAGGTTGAGGCTGCGTAGCCTGGAGCTCTTCGAAAAGCTGCCCACCCCGAACTGGCTCGTTGGGGTTGAGGAGCTGGATCTCGAGGAGCTTACCCATTACATTCAGCCCGACGTGGAACGTGTTTCAAGCTGGGACCAGCTCCCATCCGAGATAAGGAGGGTTTACGAGAAGCTTGGACTACCCGAGATTGAGGCGAGGGTCCTCTCGGGGCTAGCAGCCCAGTTTGAGAGCGAAAACATCTACTTGTCCTTTAAGAAGTTCCTGGAAGAGAAAGGCGTCATCCTCATGGATATGAGCGAGGCGGTCATAAAATACCCGGATCTAGTGAAAAAATACTTTATGAGGGTCTTCCCGCCCAGCGACCACAAGTTCGCGGCGCTACATGGCGCGGTCTGGAGCGGTGGTGTTTTCCTCTATGTGCCCCCTGGTGTGCGAGTCGAGGCGCCCATAGAGGCATTCTTCTTTGTAGCCAGCGAGCTAGAGGCACAGTTCGAGCACACGCTTATAGTGGCAGATGAAGGAAGCTTCATCCACTTCATCGAAGGCTGCGCAGCCCCGTTGTTCAAAAAGTACAGCTTTCACGACGGCATGGTTGAGATTTACGCGCATAGAAACTCGCACGTGAAGTTTACCACTGTGCAGAACTGGAGCAAGAACCTCATCAATTTCAACAATAAGAGAGCGATCCTAGAGGAAGGAGCTGTTGTAGAGTGGGCTGAGGGCAGCCTGGGAAGCAAGGTTAGTTATGTCTACCCCTCCGTGATACTCAAGGGCCGGGGCTCGAGGGCAAGCATTTATAACATAACCCTCGCTAAGGGTAAAACCTGGAAAGACAGCGGGGCCAAAGCTTATCATCTAGCCCCCGAGACGAGCAGCGAGGTTGTAAGTAAGAGTATTAGCGCACAGGGCGGAGTGGCAGTATACCGGGGTCTAGTAAAGATGGCTAGAGGTGCACGAAACTCTAAAGCAGCCGTGAAGTGTGACAGCCTCCTACTCGACACAGAGTCAAAGGCCTACACATACCCGAAAAACGAGATCGAGGAGGATGATGCTCTTGTAGTCCACGAGGCTACTACTGGTAGGCTAAGCGAGGATGCGCTCTTCTATGCTCAGTCGAGAGGCCTTACAGAGGACGAGGCTAGGCGTCTCCTCGTCATCGGATACGTCGGGGACATACTCAAAAACCTTCCATTCGAATACCAGGTAGTATTCAGGAGGGTATTAGAGCTCGAGTTCGAGGAGCTAGGTGGCTACGGTTGAGCCTGAAGGAACTCAAAGCAATCCCCTACCAGCCCGTGGCAGACTCCCCGGCAGTCCGTTACTATACTGACTGGAACGCCTTTGAACCATACTTAGAGAATCCCGCTCCTCCTGTTCAGCTCGGCTGGGACGACGACGCGCTTAGACTACTCAACCTTAAGCCTGACCTTATACTCAAGCCCACGCCCTTAAAAGATAAACCCGAGCTACCCGAAGCAAGCTCTAAACGTGTGCTAGCCTTCCATCTAAACACGCTTAACTCTCAGGTAAACGTTTTTCTCCGCGATACGTCATACACGATACTTGTCCCCAAGCCCCGTGAAGGAGTCCTCGCAGCTCACCTATCTGTAAGGGCTACGGGAAACTCAACCCTTAACGTCTTGCTACTTTCACCAGCTGATGCCGAAGGGCTTAACACCCTCTCGATAGACGTGGAAGTCGATACGGCCTCAACTCTCAGGCTAAACTACATTATACGCGACTCCTACAGGGCTCCAAGCGCAATATTCCAGCGAACAAGACTTGACAAGGATTCAAGGCTTGAGACATTCTTGATTGGCTCACGAGGTAGAATGACTCATATGGAGATGAACCAGCTCCTCGAAGGAGAGGCTTCCGAAGCTGAGACCGTGGCTCTACTCGCAGCCGGTAAATTTTCACGCATCACGCTTGAGACAAGCGCTGAAACAAGGGCTCCCAGAACAGAGATATCCATAAGAGGGCTGGGCTTCGCAAACGAGGGCTTCATAGCTCATAAGGGATTTGCACGGGCGCGTCGCGGAGCCATGGAATCAAGGCTCGAAGTGCGTTCGAGGCTAATTCCTCTTTCCCCCACATCCAGGGTTTACGCTGCCCCCGTGCTGGAGATAGAATCGGATGAGCCCAGCTATGCTGCTCACTCAGTAGCTATGGGTCCTCTAGACCCTGAACACATATTCTATATTGAATCGAGGGGGTTTAATGAAGCAGAGGCAGTGAGGCTTCTCGTCAAGAGCATGTACGCATCACTGATAAGCCGGATGCGGGGTAGCAGCCTCTACCAGGACGCGCTGAGGCTTCTCCTGGAGGAGCTAGGCTTATAGTTGTTAGTCTTAAAATCCCTGAATCTATAAAGCCGGGCACTTTTCCTTAGAAAATGTATATTCGTTTTATATAATTCCAGTAATAGCTAAAACTTTAACCTAATAAATATAACGGAATCAACTTATATATAGTGATAATGCTAAATATGATCGTATGAGCCAACAACAAAAGAGTAAAGGCACAGCGCTCGCAGTTTACATAATTATAGGCATCATAATTGGAGCAGTTCTAGGTTATGCAGTAGCCTCTATGACAATGGTACCTTATTCCAAATACGCTGCACTTGAAACAGAGTTAGAGCAGTACAAGGCTGGCGCTGGAAAACCTGGAGCCCCCGAGTACACATTCTACTATGTCTCGCACGGCGGGCCAGCTGATCCATGGTGGGCACCCGTGATCAAGGGCTCCCAGCTAGCTGGACAGATGCTGAACGTCAAGGTGGTGTATAGTGGTCCCGAGAAGTTTAGCATACAAGCACTCGTCGACCTCTTGAACAGCGCTATAGCCGCTAAACCCCAGGGCATAATCCTAACCATAACGGACTACAAGGCGTTAGACGAGCCGGCTAGGCGGGCTATAAGTCAAGGGATACCTATAATAGCGGTAAACGTCCCTGACCCGAGGCCCGCAAACCAGAGGATACCCTACCTCAGCTACGTGGGGCAGAACGAGTATGACGCTGGCTATTATCTAGCGAAGTACTTGATCGACAAGGGATACAAGCCCAAGCGCGTCGTTATAGGCATACACGAGGTGGGCCACGTGGGCCTCGAGACCAGGGCGAAAGGCATAACTGACGCTATAACCCAGGCGTACCCCGGTACACCTGTCGAGAAGCTCGACATCACTTCTGACCCCACAAAGGCTGCCGAGGCGTTCAAAAACTACCTCACAAAGTACCCTGACACAGACGTCATCTTCACGCTCGGCCCACTGGGGGCACACCCCGCGCTCCAAGTCCTAAAGGAGAAGAACCTCGTCGGAAAGGTCCACCTCCTTACAGTCGATATCGACGACGTCATTCTCAAAGCCATCGAGAACGGAGAGCTTGAAGCCGCGGTAAGCCAACAGCCTTTCGCACAGGGCTTCCTACCGGTAGTCTTCATGTACCTCTACGTCAAGTACGGGATAATCCCGCCAGCACACGTTCCCACCGGCCCAACGGTTATAGACAAGACAAAGCTAGACACTGTCAGGAAGCAGATAGCTACAACTGGTGGTGCCTAAAAATAAAACAAAATTTAGATTTTTTCTCAGGTGATAATAATTGGCTACACAGACAGCTTCCAGTAGAAAGTCTCTCCTACTACTAATATCACAGCATCCGGAACTCGGCGTAATTGCAAGCTTCTCGATAATAGCACTGGCTTTCCTCGTCATATCCCCCGACAAGTTCCCAACATCCTCAACCCTTTACAGCATACTTACTCTCGCAGGCGAGCTTGGGGTCACCTCGATAGGAGTCGCGTTCCTCATGATAACAGGCGAGTTCAACCTCTCGGTAGGATCAGTCTACGCCCTCGTCCCGATGTTTGTCGTCCTTATGGTCGACGCTGGCATGGACATGCTTCTCGCAAGCGTGATAATGCTCAGCGTTGCCTTCGGGATAGGCGTGCTGACAGGCTATATAACTGTTAGGACAGGGATACCCAGCTTTATAACATCCCTGGGCATGATGATGTTTCTGCGAGGAATACTCCTAGCCATCACGGGAGGCTTCCCCGTTAGGCTGGAGGGGTCGCACTGGCTCACAGATGTATTGAACGGCGCCGTAGGCGTCGAAGGGCTGAGAACCAGCGCCGCCTGGCTACTCGCACTTACCCTGATCTTTCTAATAATACTCGACTACACCCCTTACGGGAACTGGACCTATGCTGTAGGCGCTAGCCCCGCTACGGCCCGCGAGCTAGGCGTAAAAGTCTGGCGGGTCAAGCTCGTAAACTTCGGGATCTCCTCGCTACTCGCCGGTCTAGCCGGGCTCATGGCTCTCTCAAGGTTCAAGATAGTAGACCCAACCCTAGGTCAAGGATTGGAGCTAGAGGCCATAACCAGCGCTGTGCTAGGAGGCTGCCTGCTCACAGGTGGGTACGGGAGTATCTTCGGCACATTCCTGGGAGCCCTACTCGTAGCCTTGACAAGAGTTGGCCTTGTGCTTGCAGGGGCCCCGGCCTACTGGTACAGCGCATTCATAGGTGTGATCCTGATAATAGCAACAATCATCAACACGTACGTCGTGAGAAAGTTCGTTACTTCAGGGTGATCTCCCATGGATAAGCTCCTCGAGATGAGAGGCATCGTGAAGAGGTTTGGCAGGGTGGAGGCACTTAGAGGCGTGGACTTCCACGTTAACCGTGCGGAAGTAGTGGGGCTCGTAGGGGACAACGGCGCTGGTAAGAGCACACTCGTCAAGACCATCGTCGGAGTATATCATCCAGATGAGGGCGAGATATACTGGGAGGGCAAGCCGACCATCTTCAGGGATCCCGGCGAGGCTAGAGCTGCGGGGATCGAGATAGTATACCAGCACCTCGCCCTTATAGACCTCTTGAGCATAAGCAGGAACATATTCCTTGGGAGGGAGCCTGTGAAAAGAATAGGACCTATAGCTTTCCTCGATAGACGTGCCATGGACGAGCAGTCATGGGAGATTATAAAGAGTATAGGCTTGAGAAGGCTGAGATCCCCGTCCGAGCGTGTCGCCAAGCTTAGTGGAGGGGAGAGGCAGTCAGTAGCCATAGGGAGGGCTATGCACTTTAAGGCGAAGCTCCTCATATTGGACGAGCCTACCGCTGCTCTCTCTGTACGTGAGACAAGAAAGGTGTTGGATCACGTCCTAGAAGTCAAGAACCAGGGTGTAAGTGTAATAATAATCTCCCACAACATATACCACGTCTACGAGGTCTCGGACAGGATAGTCGTCCTAGACCACGGTAGGAAAATTCTTGACGTTAGAAAAGAGGAGGTCACCCCGGAGGACGTGATTGAAGTAATAAGGAAGGGCGAACCCCTACAAAAAGCTGGATCCTAAAGCTGTGATGGTTCAAGCTCCAAACCACCTAAACTTTTTTACACCAAGAGCTAAATACATTTGATAAGCCTTGAAGGCCCTCATACTATATGGTCCCGGCGACCTACGATTAGAAGACGTAAAGGAGCCCGAGCCCCCAAGCGGCTGGGCCCTCGTAAAGACTGAAGCCGTGGGTATTTGCGGCACTGACAAGGCATTTTACAAGGGGACATACCCCCTTTTCAAGAAGCCCTTAATACCTGGACATGAGGTAGCGGGAAGGGTGGTAAGCGACGGGCCTCTCAAAGGCTCCCGGGTTGTGAGCGAGATAAACTTCTCCTGTGGAAAGTGTGAATACTGTAGGCGTGGGCTATACACTCATTGTCCATATAAGAAGACGCTAGGCATAGACTTCGACGGGGGTTTCGCTGAATACTTCGTAGCCCCACTAGAGGCATTGCACCGGATCGACGGGCTCTTAGACCCGGTTACCGCGACCGAGGTTGAACCACTTGCAGCAGTACTAAACGCTTTCACGCAAGCCCCGCCTAAACCGACGGATAACGTCGCCGTAATTGGGACGGGTAACATCGCTCTTTTAACAGTACACGTTCTCCGATGGCTTGGCCTCGAGCCGGTAGTAGTTGCTAGAAGCGGGAGCTCCAAGGCACATTATTTCGCCGAGCAGGGCTTCAGAGTTCTCGTGGATGACGAGGTTTTCAGCTATATACGGGAGAAGACACCCGAGGGTTTAGGGTTCGACGTAGTAGTCGAGGCCAGTGGAAGCCCCGAGGCCTTAGACAAGGCTATAAGCCTCACGCGTCCAAGAGGCGTGATACACCTTAAGTCGACTCCTGGCTCACAGTTCAAGGTAGGCATGACCCTTGCCGTAGTAAAGGAGCTTAGAATAGTCGGCACGAGATGTGGTACCTTTAGAGAGTTTCGGAGAGCCATAGAGCTTTTAAGCAAGGGGGTTGTCAAGCCAGCCATTACAAAGATCTTTGACGGATTAGATAACGCGGTAAAAGCTTTCGAGGCCTCTCTCCGGCCAGAGGAGTTTAAGGTGGTCGTGAGAAATACAAGCTGAGCCTTAGAGGGTTGTCGCCTGGATATAGACTAATTCTATTATATTGCAGAGGCTATGTTGTGACGGCGTCCTCCAGGATATTCTTTATGCAACACCAATAGCATCCTTTTACTCGAATCTGAATTTCGCTGTTAAACTTACGTACCTCTATAACCTCATCGTGGAATCCCGCGTGAGCAATGAAGTCTCGCTTGAAAATGGGGTCGCATTTCTTCACACGGCTCCCGTCTTTAGATTGAACTCCGCTCCGGTATTTGTAATAAGGCGTCCAGTCCTCCAGTATCTTTCCCTTAAGAAAATCAAGCTTCTCAATCTCTCTGTCAAGCAAATGTGTCACAACCTTCGAGCCCTGGTATAGTTTCTTCAGGTTTTTAAGCTCTGTGAGGGTCACCACCTCGAGTTCCGACGTACTAATCAGGCTTTTTATGCCTGACAGGATTGCGTGGGTCTGGAGTAGTGCACGGAATCCTGGAGCAAACTTATTCTTGCTCTCGACAATGATCTCATTGCCATCTTCGAAAGGCTCTCTACCTTTACGCCACTCCTCTATGGATCTCTTTAGGAAGACTTCGATATCCTTTAAACTCCAGTTGGCCTTGGGAGCACAGGAGTCGCTTTGACCAGAGTTTATAGAACCCCCTGAGGCCGAAGCCGAAGCCCCCTCAGCTGCAAGAGCGGGCTTTGCGAGGAGTGCAAGCTGGACAATGGCTCCTAGCCTGTATGCTCCAATGAGTGGAAGGGACAGCTCTTCGATAAGGGATTTTACTGACTCATGCTCGGGAAAGTTTCTTACGTCGTTAAGGGTTTGCTTTACCTTTTGCTTTTGAAAGCCTATATAGCGTGTGACCTCCCAGGGATAAACATTCTCCTCGAGTAAAAGGTTGTATGCTACATCTGGAGGATGGGCGTCTTGTGATTTTGGAGTACACGGGCTGCTCTCGTCTCTCTTTAGTTTTTCCTCTGTTTCTTTTTGGAGTATAGGGTAGGGATCCGCTTGGTATACCCTTATCTTTGTTCTCTGTATTCTCGATACGGAATAAAGTGCGGCAGCCTCTCTGAAGGAATCATACGTGAGGGTCGGCATATAATTAATACCGTGGCTGATGTCGAGTGTCAGCTCTAATGGACGGTCTTCTCTTATCGATTGCATGTATATCTCGTATAGTGCAAGGCTTCTAAAATCGTCCATGTCTGCCTTGAAAACGTATACTGCATTACCTTTATTCTTCCTAATCACTCCTGGCAAGACTTTAATCTCAAACTCATCAAGATGTGAGCAAACATATCTCTCCGCATAGCTCCTTGCTTTTTCGACAACGTCGTCGTAACTAGTGATCTTATCGGGGGCTTCAAGGGCCAGTGTATCAGAAACGATAAGGATCACTTTCTTGGGTTTTTCCACCTGGGAAAGGATTTCAAGCGTCGAGAAGCTTTTCACGCCCTCGCCGTTGCTTTTATAGTTTGCCAGTCTCCAATAGGCCGGGTTGCCCCATACGGCGAAAGCTATAACTTGAGAGGACATCCTGTTTGTATAATTTACAACTTATTTTTATTACTTGCTTATGGGCATTAGGCATCGTTTTCAAATATTCCATCTAAAAATGGCATTGTATCTCTTCAATCCTGCCTAGGTACAAACTTCACCGTCTTGATCTCGAAGGGCCTCAGCTCTATGAAAAACTCACCCACCCTATCGCGTAATAACTTATCATGTAGCTCCACAATGTCCGTCTCATATAAGTCTCCAACAACAGGGAGGCTCACTAAGCCCTTTGAACCCTTCCCGGATAAATCATACAGCCTTAATATTACTCCGTCGCCAGCCTCGGAGACCTTCAAAGCTTCAAGTAACAGATCCTTCACAGTCAACAGACTACCATTTGGTGGTAGGCTACCGTCTCCCGAATTTTTCACAGTTTTCTTTGCTCCGGCCAGGACCTCGTAGGCTCTCCTGTAGACGCTTCCCTCATGGTAGTTAGACTTGTGTGGGTAAAGATACACTCTAGTCTCAAGCATGCCCATGTCTGACCATGGGTTCGGCATCGAGGCAGCTTTAAGCAGGCTGACCCCAACCCTGCTCCCGTCAAAACTGTAGCCATGGCGATCAACAGATAGGATAGCTAGGCCCCTTGACCCGTCGCTCAGGTCGACCCAGTTCAGTGCCGGAACCTCGAACATGGCCTCCGTCCTCCTGTCTACAGCCCTTGTCGGCCTCTTTACGGCTCCGAAGGGCACGTGGCACACAGCCGTATCAGTCTCCACGCCGGTCTCAATCCATAGTTTGAGGAGACGTGACCTTTCAACCCAGTCGAAGACAAACTTTAACTCAGCAATTTCCAGGCCCGAATAGAGGCTCACCGTTATCCTGACAGTGGAACCATTGTACTTGAAGATGGAGGTCGCCGAGGCAACAGCAGGGCCACTCATAATTATTTTTGGCCCCTCTACCAGCTCGAGCCTATCGGGCGGCAGTCGGAGCGCTGACCTCTCGATGTCCCACGCGTCGAACACCCCCGGCTTATCCACGTGTACTAAAAGTTCACTCCGTTTAACAAAGCCAAACTCATCTCCTTTCCGCATCACTGACTCGACTAACCCCTCACGCCCTATAACCACTTCAAGGTACTCGTTTTCAAGAATCACTTTACCATCCTTATGGCTGGCTCTAGCCTCTCCTCTAACACTGGGCTTTAGAGAAGGGCTCAAACTGGTGTACCCTAGCGAGGGGATTCTTACAACGGCAATAGCCGTGCCTCCGAGTTCCTGGCACGCTAGAAGGTTTGGCGACTCGTATTTACAGCTGGGCAATTCTACCACGTATGCGGCTTCCCAGGGAAGCCTGTTGAAGACCACTATGCTTCCCGCGGGAGCCTGTATTTCCGAGGCAAGCAACTCGACGAGACTTGAGGAGAGATCACTGAGCCCCTGCAACGCATCCTCGAGCTCCCCATAGGCTTCCTCATAGGCTTCACGACACGATGAGCCCGGTAAAACGTCGTGGAACTGGTTTCGCAGTATGGTCTTCCAGTATGCCTGTGTACTTCCCGGGAGCCTCTTGCCCCTAAGGTAGGCTAACGCTGAGAGATAATCACTCCACATCGCCTCGTTTTCGGCCCTAGCTACAAGTTGCTTGACGCGTAGGTTGGTCGTATAGACTCCGCGGTGAAACTCGTTGTAGATTTCCCCCTCCCATACGGGAAGCTTACCCATAGATTTTGTGAGGGTTGAGATGTACTCCTCCTCTTTGGGCGCGACGACCAGCTCCGGGACGAGCTTGAGCTTCTCGAGTAGTTTAAGCCTTTCAAGCATGGTGAATGTAGGTCCTCCCCCGCCGTCGCCGAAGCCGTAAGCGTGAACCGCGACAGGAAAAACGTCTTTCTGCTTGTATTTGTCCCACAAGGCTTGAAGCTCCTCAACCCTCAAGACACCGTTATACGTCTGCACTAGAATATGAGTAGCAACCTCAGATCCGTCTAGACCTCTCCACACGAACGCGTGGTAGGGAAACTCGTTAGTATCGTTCCACATGACTTTATGCGTCACGAATACATCTACACCTGACTTCCTCAAGATTTGCGGGAGCTGTGCTGAGAACCCGAAGCTGTCGGGTAGCCAGCCGATCCTACACGTTCTACCAAACTTCTCCAGAAAGTATCTCTGACCGTAGAGGAACTGTCTTGCTAGAGACTCTCCCTGTAGAAGCTGCGTATCCGATTCAACCCACATCCCGCCAGCTGGGAGCCACAGACCCTGCTGGACAAGCCTCTTTATCTTGTTAAAAAGCAGTGGATCAATAGACTCAAGCCACTCATAGTTCTGAGCCCCGCTCTGGACAAAAGTGAACCTGTAGCCCATTTCTGCAAGCCTTACAACAGTGCTGAAAGTTCTCCTAACCTTCAACCTGGTCTCGCTGTAAGGCCAGAGCCAAGCCGTGTCGATATGCGCGTGTCCGAAAAGATATACTCGGCCAGTCCTAGCCGTGTCTGAGAGCAAGTCTCTCAACTCCTCTAGGACGTCTCCTACGGTTTTCTGCACCCGGGAGGGATCAGGCCTAGGCGTGTCCTCCAGAATCTTCTTGTAAACCCCTGGCCCGTACACTGATGCCACGTAGCCGTAGTCCCACCTCAGGCCTCTATACTCTGGGCTGCTCTCGTGGAGGGAGACACCGTAGAGCGTCCTGGCGAGAGCGTAGACTTGGAGCAGTGAGGGCGTAACGCTTATCCTCGCGGCTGCCCTGGTCAAGGCTTCACGTACAGTTTCTTGTTGCTTAGCGAGGCTCAAGAGGTCCATTACCGCTAGCACGGTATTGAATTCCTCCCACATCACGTTCGCGGCACACGCCCCGAGAAAGCCAAGGCTCCAGGGATTCTCGCCAAACAGTCTTCTTGGAGTAGCGGTAACCCTCAATGTATGCTCTCCCGGGTCTATAACCACGAGTTTGTGGTACTCGTCTATAGCCTGGTACAAGGATCCGTCCACATAAAGCTCCCCGTTACCAGTCATGTCTAAACGTAGCAGCCACTTCCCCCCTCTACCAGGTAGATTAACACTGTTCTCAAATACCAGCCCAGCATACTTGTCGAGCGACTTGTAAAACGGCAACTGGACCCTGACGCCTTCATGAACCCATTCAGGGTAATCCTGGAAGTCCAGAAAAGTAGAGGCTAAGAGGTCGAATAAGCGACGCTCAATCTCGTTTAGAGTGAGGCTTACGGACACATTATCTTTCACATTAAAGCGGTAATATGGCTAACGTTTTCCCTCAAGGCATGAATGCATGTAGTACCCGAATCCAGTAGTGTAAAAAAAGCATAGCTTAGAAAGATAGGCGAAAATCTCTAAAGCTAGGCTCCACGCATCTCGAGTTTTTCAACTCTCTCCGAGAGTCTCCTCTCCTCTTCCTGTAGCTTGTCCAACTCCTCCCGGAGCTTCCTGTACTCCTCTCCCCTCTCCATGCTCTTCTTGATTGCTTCAGCAGCGTCTCTTGCCGACCTGGCAACCCTCCCGGAGACATCGTTCTTCAACTGTTCAAGGATGGAGAGGTACTTCGGGCTCAACGACCTTGTGGCTGCAACTGTGACGGCTAGCCGTATGTGGGGGTGCTGGCTTCGTGAAGCCTGCTCCATAGCGTCGATTATCTTCTGGTTTGGCGTGAAGTATCCTAAGGCCCTGATAGCCGCTGTCCTGAGCTGTAACGGTTTCCCGGGCGAGGCATAGCTCAGTATTACATCGAGAGCCTCAGGGTCTCCAATTATACCCATGCCCTCAAGAGCACTCGCGGCAATAACGTGGTTATGTGAGGGGTATTCCAGGGCTTTCTTGAGCTCATCCAAGGCACCCTTATAACCAGTCCTCGCGAGCGATATAGCGGCCTCTGCCCTCACGTAGTAGCTCTCGGTTGTAGTCGACAAGATTTCTGAGAGTTTTCTAGCTACCTCTTCATCCCTGAAAGCGGATAAGCCCCTTATGACTGCACGCTTAACCCTGGGGTTCTTAACCACGTTAAGGGAGTCCAGCAAAGCCTTCCTGGCTGCGAAACCCCCAATCCTCCTGAGAGCGCCTGCAGCCTCCGCACGCAGACCCCAGAACTCGTCCTCGTTCACTAGTATCTGCTTGATTTCCTCGACATGCCGTGCGCTCCCCTTCTTCCCAAGCTCTCGCATTGCAATCACTCGTGGGTAAAGCTTCCCACAGCCCTTCACCACTCGTAAAAGCTCGTCCGGGCCCACGTCAAGCGATAGAGCCTTGAAAACCTTGAAATCCGGGTCGACGCATACACAGTCAGGCTTGGAGTCAAGCCTCACGTAGAAAACATGTGTCTTTTCGCGAATCTCGAATTTTCTACGCGTCTCCCACCCTTCACCCTTAAACACTACCTCTAATGGTAATGTATACTTTGGAAGGGAATCCTCGCCCTGACCCTGTACAACCTTTAGCTCCAATACCTTTTCCTTCTCCTCCCACCTCCACGAAACCGTGAGGGACGGGTGTCCCGCATTATACACAAACTGTTCGAAGAAGGAGTCTAGGCTGACTCCAGCTGTATTCTCGAGAGCCTTCCTGAGGTCATCCGTGTCAGCAGTGGACTCACGCCTCGCCTCCAGGTAGGCCTTTATCCCCCTCCTAAAGTTATCCTCGCCTATAATATTCGCTAGAGTCCACAGAACCAGGGCACCCTTAGGGTAGCTGTGCGCGTCGAAGACCTCGTCCGCATACTTATACACCCTTGTCACGATCGGACGCGAATACCTCTCATACTCGCCCAGGTAAGAGTCAAGCATACTCACCAGGTCGTAGACAAACTCGTCCTCGCCGAGCTCTTTTCTCCTCCATAGCGCCTCCATGAGGGTTGCAAAGCTCTCGTTAAGCCAGATGTGCGACCAGTCACGGCACGTCACCAGGTCCCCAAACCACTGATGCGCCAACTCGTGGCTCACAAGCGGCTCACTCCTGAAATCCACATGTGCCAGCTCGTCGTGTAGGGTCGCACTCGTAAGTATGGTTATTGAGGCGTTTTCCATGCCTCCCGCGACAAACTCGTCGACACAGACCTGACTATACTTCGGGTACGGGTACTTGACACCGGTATACTCCTCGAAGAACCTTATCATGTCTTTAGTATACCTGAAGCTCCTCTCCATATCTCCCTCTCTTCCTCTCGGCACTATGTACTGTAAGAGTATGTTGCCAAGCTTCTCCTCCTTGACCGCGAAGTCCCCGACCGCGAAGGCTATAAGGTAGGCGGGAATTTTCGAGTCGAGCCTGAAAGTCCATTTAGCGTCATCCCCGATGACTTCACTCCCCATCAAGACTCCGTTGGCCACGACAGCGAGACCCCTGGGAGCAATAATCGAGAGTTCTACTGTGGCCTTCCTGTTAGGGTAGTCGTACGTCGGAAGCCAGTACCTGGTGTCCTCCGGCTCCCCCTGAGTGTATACGAACCTTGCAGGCTCGTCCCTATCAACTGGTATGAACCAAACCCCCGCCTTGGGCTGTATAACCCTGTATTCTACCTCGACCTCTATCTTCTCACCCTTGCTTGCCGGGCGCGGCAAATAAACTTCGAGGTTCTCCCCGTCGTAAGAATACTTAGCCTCAGAACCGTTGACCTTAACGCTGATAATAGACATGTCCCTGGCGTGCAGGGACAATTTATCAATGTCTGTGAGTGCCTTGAATATGTTTATGGCCTTACCATTCAGACTCCTTTGAGCCAGGTTAAGCCTGACCTCGGCCGTCACGTGTAGAAAGTCGAGAGGCGGGTTAGGGGGCCATTGGGGCTCGTATTCCGGGTAAGTAAAATTCCTACCAGGTTTTACAAATGACATTAGGGTCACTTAAATTCTGTCGCAAGGGATATATTCTTATCTGCTTCACCTTCTATCGGGAAGCTTATATGGCTTCTAAGCGCACATTATTAGAGGGTTTAGGATATATTCAATGATAAACTGTAAGGTAATAATAACTTTACTAGAAAAATTAACTACGTGAAAGCAACAATCAAGGATATTTTATTCGGCTTCTTCAAGCTTAAACAAAGTCTCCTCGCCGTTTGGATCGGTATCCTTGCTTTCCTAGCTGCTAGTGGTTTAAAACCGAATCTATACTATCTTTTCTTGACCATCCTTTCCTTAACCTTCACCGTGTTCGGTTCCACCGGTCTTAACATGGTTCTTGATGCGGACATCGACTCCCTTATGCCCAGAACCAGTTGGAGGCCTATTCCCTCAGGTAAGCTCGGCAGGCTAGAGGGCGCTTTGTTAAGTCTCTCTCTCCTAGTAGCTGGACTAGTTATAGGAGCACTAGTGAATGAGTGGGTTTTCATAGCGGGACTACTCGGCTTCATCCTCTTCGTACCTCTATACACGCTATTCCTGAAAAGGAAAACTCCTTGGAGTACTCTAATCTGCGGCTTTGCGGGAGGCATGCCGGCACTAGGTGGCTGGACGGCAGTAACAGGCAGTCCAGGTATAGAGGGAGTTTTGCTTCTATTGCTTGCAGGGTTTTGGAGCAATCTACACATATGGAGTCTGGCAACATACTATGCTGAAGATTATAGAAAGGCGAACGTGCCCATGCTACCCGTAGTGAAGGGGGAGAAAACCGGGTTGGTTGGCGCACTAACCATGGGGGTCATCGTGGGTATTCTAACCTACGCGTTGTGGGCTGTAGGCCTAATAGGATTAATTGGATTTCTTCTCTCAATCCTCCCCCTTCTGGTCTCGCTTTTCTACATAGTGAGGGGTTTAACCACGGGAGACTATAAAACTTGGTCCTATAAGGCGTTTAAAATGGCCAGTATATATATGGCGGTCGTCTTCCTCGCCCTCATCTTGAAATGAATTCCAGGACAAGGGAGATTCGCAGCGCCTACATTTTTTTTTTAAAAAAATATAATGAGATTCAGAGACGGGTATCCTAGTTTACTTCACATGCTTTGGCTGGTATAGGAGGCTACTAGGTGGCCTCCAGTCTTTGAAACTCTACAATCATCCCGTTGTGAAATTTGATGATGCTGGAAGCCATATCCATGAAGCCCTCCGGCAAAAAGTGTGTTGCCACCAGCAGCGTTTTTCCTTTTAAGCTTAGCTCCCGGACAGCACTTAGCACTTTGCTTAGGGATGCACTGTCTAGTAGCGTGAAGGGCTCGTCCAGCACGTAGAGCTCCGCCTCGCAGCCTAACGCTATGGTGAGTTGAAGCCTTTTCTTCATCCCGCTAGAGTATGCCAGGGGGAGTTTGCGCCAGTATGCCTTCACAGCCAGCGATGAAGCGAGTTCTGCAGCCATTGGTGACGACTCACGAGTACTGAATACTAGCTCCGCGAATTCTTCACCCGACATCCACCAGGGGAGAGGCAGGCCCTCAAACATGAAGGAAACCTTCTTTGAGAGCAGACTAAAATCCTTACGCGGATCAAGTCCGAAGACCTTAACGTAACCCGTCGTAGGCCTGAGTAGTCCTACTACAAGCTTGAGGAACGTGGTCTTGCCCGAGCCATTAGGTCCCATGAGGACGTGGAGACCCTCACTCAAGCTAAGAGTAACGTTTCTCAAACCCCAATCCAGCCCGAACCTCTTTCCCAGGCCAACAGCCTCCACTACCTCCACTTGACCTCCCCCCTCACTACGTAGGCATATCCTGCCAGGACGCCCGCCGCAACTGCTGTGATGAAGATACTGGGGTAGCCGAGAGCTACTGTTAGAGCATCACCTGCGGAAACCACTAGTTTATGGTACAACGGGTATACTTGTAGAGGACCGCCCATCGGAGTTTCAAGAGCGTACAGCTCCACAGATGCTAGCAGGAGATAATAGACAGAGCGCGGCACAGCGTAGGCGAGAGCTGAGTAGAACAAGAACAAGTATAGCTGGAAGATGAGAAGGTTCACCCATATTTTACCCAGTACGAGGAGGAAGAGGCCAAGATTCCCTAGAACTAGCCCAGCGTCACGAGACAAAGCATATATTGTCTTCGCGAGCACGACCGGCCCCGAGGCGAGGACTAGGTAGGAGGCTAGCTTCAAGGAATATATCCGGGAAGTTGTAAGACCAATGAGGAAGCCCGCGTAGTCATAGCCCTCCTCTCTGGCATAACAAAACAATATAGAAACAAGGGTGACCGCGTGCAGAGATACAAGAACAGGTTCAACCCGGCTCGCAGAATACTTAAACACGAGGAGCATCGCGTCCGCCACACTGTAAGACGGGGCGACCTCCCAGGCGAGCTTAAACCTGTCGATCACATACAAGTACACTAGCAGCATAAGTATCGAGCTCAGGTAAGCCTCGCTGAAAGAGAGATACCATCCCAAACTCTTAAGCCATCGTCCTAAGCTCCCTAAACGCAAGGTAACCACCTGCGGAAAAAACCATCAACCCGATAACCGCTTCAAACCCATACAGCTTGCCGTACCCACTCCTATCCCCTGACGTTACCCGCCCCTCTGTAATTATCATGCACTCACCCTTACCCATGACGTGCAACCTGGCATAGAGCAGGTAAACTCCTTCTTTGGGGGCCGTGAACAGCGGACAGCACCTGGCATGTCCTCCCTCCACTTCAACGCCATATCTTTCACCAGTAGACAAGTGCACAAAGGTTAGGTTGTAGCCCGTTATGTTGCATCCCCTGGGCTCGACATGCAACAACACAGTATCATTGACGTTTAGGAGCAGGAAACTCCGTGTATCAACCTCCGTTGTAAATACGGGATGGGTTGAGTATATCCCGCCCGATCTAAGAGTAGTCTCCTCGACCGATGGGTTGTACACCCTGTTAAGGAATATGAGTGGAATAATCAGGGGTAAAAGCGCAAACGCGAGAAGCAAGGCACCCCTCATTCCAATCACCTCCTCGCCTTAACAGAAAAATAGTAGAGCAGGATAAGAGCTGTAAGAGTTAACGTAAAGAGATAGGCGGCGTCAGACCCGATACTCCCAGTAGAGCCAAGGCTTGTTGCTTTCAAAGGAACATTCGTGTCTGTCAGCCTTAAGTCTAAGACTCCCGAAAGGGATCGGAAGACTGGAATATATCCATTTACAGCCAGGTAGGAAGAGAGGTAAGAAGGAGCATAGCCCATCACCGGGAGCAGAGAAGAGTCATGTGAGGCCTCCAACAGGATACCTGCCTTTAAGTCGTATACGAAAAGGAAGGAGTCTATAGGAAATAGCATCAGTTTCACGTTGTCGTAGCCTATCACAGGCACAAATCTAATCATGTTTGGATCCGTCTGAACACGCACCAGATCCACCCTCCACGCCTTATGACTTTTAAGCTTAGAAACCAGATCATAGAAGAGAGTACAGTTCGTCTCTACAGTCGAGTTGAGGTACTCCTTTACAACACAGCCGAACCTCTGCAAGACCCTCCTTGCCTCATCGCTAACCTTACCTGCTCTCAACTCTTTCACATATACGTCTAAAACAGGGTAACTGAAAGCTATAGCAGTCCTTGCGCGCTCAATCCTGACCCCGCTCACGTTATAGTCCCTAGGCCCAGGAATAGAGGCGTTGAATAAGAGAAGATAGCCTACGAAGCCCGTAACATTAGGGCCATAAGCCGGCACACCATAATTGATCCCGGCCAGGATGAAGGACTTGCCTATACTCAGGTCGTAGGGTGTGAGCCAGAAGATCCAGTCTCCGAGAGAGAGCCGGCCTATAGGGTCTACAGTGTCCCCCGTCGAGCCGTCTACTAACAGGATCCTAGAGGTTGAGAACACCTTTTTCGTCCACACCAGGTATTCGTTCCTCTTACCGTCGGGCTCACCCAGGAACTCTATAAACCCCTTAGAATTATTTTCCCTTATCACGGCGGTGAAGTTGTAGAAAACGACAGTATAGTTGATCAAGTAACTTCTCGTCGTGGACGACAAGACACGCACAACGACCTCGACCTTGTCAGTACTACAAAACTCTATTGGGACCTCCCAACTTTCCGTCAAATGAGAGGTGATATTCTCCTGTCCAGGGACTACCCCCACCTTATACATGCTTATATCAAACACGATCCTGCCCAAGGGTAGACCGACAGCCTCGTATCTCTCGCGGGCGAGTTGTACTAGGGGTGTTCTACCACTTGTAAAATCGCTTGAATTATGGACTACAAGACCGTACTGTAGCATGGCCCCCTCAGATACTCCTGAAGGTTGACCCTCAGTTATCAGCGCTAGTAAACCAAGGATCAGTATTAAAAGAAAAATCTTCTGCAATATTAGCCACCAAGAAGTTGTCTTTCTACTGCGCAATACCCTCCAGGGGCAATTATCACAGAAGCTTTTGAGGAAACAGGGAAGTTATAGGCTTTGACAACAGAAGAGAACAATGCTCCAGGGAGAACGAGAATAAATACGAGCAATAGTATATGTTTTAGAAAAGCGGAGCTCGAAATGGAATTTTTCATTGTTATTCATTATTAACATTCTCAAAAACTATTATTTATTTTTTTATCTTCAAGTATAAGTACACTTATATTCTAGAGTTTGGTTTGCCGATTTAATGTTTTTCCTTCTCTTCGGCTCTCTTTATGAGCCACATGGAGAGGAAGTAGAGGCCTACGAATGGGATTCCTAGGGCCAGGTCGCTGAAAAGTGTCGGGTCAGGGGTTATAAGCGCTAGGAAGGTGTAGCCTGCGAAGACTATTATTCTCCAGTTCTTGTTCAGTGTCTCGTAGTTCACGATGCCTATCTTGTGGAGTGTCAGGAGGGCTAGGGGGAACATGAAGAAGACGCCTGTTGCCAGGCTCCCTATAAATATGTCGTTGTAGAACTCCTCGATTGAGAAGAAGAGGCTGGCCCCTCCGAGAGTTGCTATCCAGACAGCTGTCGCGAAGACTATAGGCATGACTACGAAGAAGCCATATATGACGCCGGAGAGGAAAAGGCCGAGCGAAATATAGATGTACTTTTTAACTATTCTCCTCTCATGGGAGTAAAGTCCCGGCTCGATGAACTTGTAAAGATAGTAGACCGTCACGGGTGCTAGGGAAGCTATAGTTATTAACGCTGCAAGGTAAAGGGATGCTGTGAGGCTGTCAAACCAACCGTGTGCTATGAGAACAACGCTGGAGCCTGTGACGCCGAAAAGCTTGGCGAAGGGGTATGCGAACAAGTTGTTCTGGAAGTCGAGCATATAAGTCTTCGTTATGTTCATCGCGTAAAACAATATGGGATAGTATGACCTTGGAAGCTCGTTCGGCGCTGGCGCTAAAAGTAGCAGCAGGATAAAAGCCACGTGAAGTATGAGTATTCTCCTTATGGTCTCTAACAGGTCGTAGACATGCTCCAACAATGGCTTCTCAGGTAACTCTTCTTCCTGGCCCGTGTGAACCACCCTCACTCAACACAGAGATCTTCTCGGCACCTAGCAGACTCTACTTGTAAGTCTTTAAGGTCTCCTCCCTTAAGGATATCTATGAGCATTTTAAACGCGTCGCGTCTAACGCTGTAAATCTTGGACAGGTCTTCGAGTAGGCTTTTAGCCGAAACCGCGTCTCCCGTGCTCAGCTTCTCAGAGAGCCTGCGTATGACTTTCTCTGCGCACTCATCGCAGTGTACCACGGCCATGGAGAGATGCTTGACCGTGCACCAGAAGCTCTCTGCCGCTGTCCTCGACTCAGCCCCTTCTCCGCCCTTCATCACGCCTACGAGCCCGAAGAGCACCTCTCCTAGCGTTTTACGCCCCATCCTAAGCCTGTCTATGTAGGTTGAAAGGCTGGGCTCCGCTAGCTGAGAATCTATCTCGAGTAGGTGCTGTTCTGCGTGTGCAATGTGGGCTATAGCGTATGCCAGCTCTTGCAGTAGTGCTTCCTCGTATACAGGGGATCTGGCATCAGCCATTTGAAACCACAGTACTTGAAATCTTTGGACTGTATTAACCTTTTCCCGTTCATCGCGTCGCTTATTTAAAAACAAATATATTTGATCGGAATATTGTCTACAGACAGGTCTCCCGTATGGTGGCGAAAGCTATAGAATTCAAAAACTTTACCAAGGTTTTTGGTTCGACCATAGCCGTAGACAGTTTAAACCTGGACATTTACGAGGGCGAGATCTTTGGCCTTCTCGGCCCTAATGGCTCGGGGAAATCCACCACTTTGCTGACTCTCTCCACGGTCTATAAGCCTACCCGCGGAGACATCTACGTCTACGGGCACTCCGTCTCCCGAGAAGGAGACATCGTCAGGCGCTACGTGGGTATAGCTTTCCAGGAGCCGAAGGCACTATGGATAGACACTCCTTACGAGCTCTTGGAGTGGCACGCGAGGGTGGTGGGCTACTCTAGGAGCGAGGCAAAGCAGGTTGTAAAGGAGGTGATGGAACAACTGAACCTCTGGGAACACAGGAAGAAGATGTTCTACCAGTTGAGTGGGGGCACTAGGAAGAAGATCGAGATAGCAAAGGTGCTTATACAGAGGCCGAAGGTAGCCATATTTGACGAGCCCACGGCCCAGGTAGACGTTATCACGAAGCACGCGCTCTGGGATATAATACGCGGCTTGAGGGAGGAAGGCACGACCGTAATAGTAGCCACGAACGACATGTTCGAGGCGGAAAGGATATGTGAGAGAATAGGGATCATCTTCAAGGGCAGGCTCAGGGCCCTTGGAAGAGTAGAAGAGTTAAAGGATCAGATACCCGGGGGAGATATAGTTGAGATCCAGTTTGAGGGCGACGAGGAAAAGGTAAAGAGACTGCTAGACTCACTCTCAGAGATAGGTAAGTACCAGTTCAGCGACCACAGGGTTCGAATATACCTCAACAAGGGAGAGGAGAAGGCTGTCGAGATAATCAACAACTTTACGAGCCTAAATATCAAGGTAAAGAAGGTGATGATTCAGGAGCCAACCCTGGACGACGTGTTCTTCTACTTTACAGGATCCATGCTCAAGGAGGGATAAACATGCACATGCCCGCCCTACGAGAAGACCTGAGAGGGTTATGGCTTCTAGTCATCTGGGATCTCAACAGGATGAAAAGTAGAACTCTTTTCGTCGTCATGCGTGTATCATGGTTTGCCCTACAGGTCTCCCTATTCGGGCTAGCCCTGTCAGCGATGGTGAGGTTTAGAGCGATAGCGGGCACGAACCTTGACTACTACCACTTCTACCTCTTCGGCATATACACCTCCATGCTCTTCTCGATCAGCGTGTCTAAGGCATACGACATAGCAGAGGAGTTCGAGGAGGGTACTATAGAGTATCTTCTCTCACTGCCCTTCCCGAGAAGGGTGCTAGCCCTCGGCAGGTCTATTGGCGGGGGAATAGCCTCCTTTCTGTTCACCCTACCCATGTTTGCCTTCATAGTCTACCTGCTAGGCTCCTATGATCCCGTAGCCCTAACAGTCTCTATGATCAGCGCACTAGCCTTCTCGATAGGAGTGGTCGGGTTTGTCCTGACGGTAGTCTTAAGCTTGAAGTCCAGTGATTCTACAGACATAGCTTTCGGCCTCCTCGACGCAATACTCGTACGTCTGAGCACGGTCTTCTACCCGGCTCTTGTGCTTTCAAAGATAGCACCATACTATTATGCGGCACTGGTAAACCCCTTGTCGCATATGTCGGATCTTCTGAGGACAATATTCTTCTTTGAGGAGTTCAAGGCAATAGCCGTAGCAAACCCAGACCTGATGGCAGCCTATGTGTTCGGCCTGGCTGTCGGGCTTTCCACACTCGCTGTCCTCGTAGTAGAGAAGGCTGTGGAGGGGGGTGGCTGGAAGTGAGCAAATCGGGAGAGTTTAGGAGCATAGCCCTGATAGTCTACAGGGATCTCACAAGGTTCTGGAAGTACAAGTTCTGGCTTGCAGGGCAGATCGGCATGAACCTCGCAGACATACTAATCTATGCGCTCGTCTTCAACAACATGGTCAACACCCAGCTGATCCCAGACTACTTCAAGTTCTTCACGACTGGAGTCATAGCCATAGCGGCATTTGCATCCGCTTTCTCAATTGGGCGTGAGGTGGGAATAGAGATAAGGCGCGAGTACACCCATTACCTTTTAGGCCTCCCATTCACGCGTTGGGTCCTCATAACGGGGAGAATACTTGGAGGAACCCTTAGAGGTCTAATCTACCAGTCAAGCTTCATCCTCCTGGCCGCCTTGCTGGTAGGAGTCCCAGACCTTTATGGATGGCTTTTAATTGCCGTAACATCAACAGCTCTCTCCGCGTCGATGTCCGGACTCGCCATAGCAATCTCATCCTCGACAAAGGACTTCAACCTCCAGGCTACCTTCAGGGCGCTCACCTATTACATCTTCTTCTTTTTCTCTAACGTTTTCTACCCCAGGCAAGTCCTGGCTATGCGCTTCCCAAAGCCGTTAGCCGAGGCCATCGGGTACATGCCCGTCTCGATCGCCGCGGACATCTACAGGTGGGCTTTCCGCTACAACCTGGAGATAGATATCGGCCAGAGGTTCCTCCTATTAATGGTTTGGACGACGGGAATGCTGATTATGGCATCCTTAATATACCTCTGGAACCTTACGAGAGGATAGCATGACAATCCTGAAGTCGGACATAGCGGTCCTAGGCTGCGGTTGGACAGGGATACTCCTATCCCTGAGGCTTAAAGAGCGCTACCCGAAAGCCAGCGTCGTATGCCTCGACGCCTCAAGGCATCCCGGCGGTCTGCTGCGCACCGAGACGATTGACGGCTACACGTTCGACATTGGTGGCAGCCACATTATATTCTCCCGGGACAGTGATGCACTAAACCAGCTCCTAGGGTTTCTCGATGGGAACACTGTGAGCCACGAGAGGAAGAGCTTCATACTCTACCGTGGCGTCAAGGTACCCTATCCCTTCGAGAACGGGCTCTTTGCTCTGCCGCCTGACATCAGGGCAGAGCTACTCGTAGGCTTCGTGGAGAAGCTCCTAAAGAATAATAGCTCGCCTCCAAAGCCTAAAAACCTGCGAGAATGGGCCTACGAGTTCTTCGGGGAACCAATAGCCGAGGAATATCTTATACCCTACAACGAGAAGATATGGAAGAGGAGGGCAGAAGAGATAGACTCAGACTGGCTCTACACCCCCGGCAGGCTACCATGGCCCGACTGGAGGGACGTCGTACGCAGCGGCGCAGGCGTGCCGACAACAGGTTACAGGGAGCAAGCCACCTTCTACTACCCCCGAGAGGGCGGGATACAGAGCCTCTACGAGGCTGTTTATCAACGCGCCTCCAGGCTGGGGGTTCAGGTGTTAAAGGGAGTAAAAGTAGAGTCCCTTGAGAGGAGGGAGCACTGGAGGATTAACGGAACCGTAGAGGCTGGGCACGTCTTCTCAACCATCCCCTTGAGGGAGCTTGTCCTGGCACTGAACGCGCCCAGCGACGTAAGGCGCGCTTGCAACAGGCTAGATTACAACAAGGTACTTGTCGTGGGGGTTGCAATGAAGAAACCCGCCCCGAACGAGCACTGGGTGTATGTACCGTCCAGGGACCTGGTCTTCCACAGGTATGCTTGGATATCCAACTACAGCCCGAAAAACGCCCCTAAAGGGGCTTCCGCGTTGATCGCCGAGGTAACCCTCGAGCCCAGGGCCAGCGTAAACCCTGAAGCCGTCGAGGAGGCTGTCGTGGACGGACTAAAAGAGATAGGGGTGCTCAGCGAGTCTGGAGCCGAGCTGGTCTTTGCCAAGAGCTGGCTCCACGAATACGGCTACCCAGTGTATACACTTGGCCACGCCGAGGCCCGTAGAACGGTGCTAGAGTATTTGGAGGGTGTTGGTGTCAAGACGGTGGGAAGATGGGGGTCCTGGCACTACTGGAACATGGACAAGGTTCTAATCGAGGTTAACAGGCTCGTCTCTTCTCTTCCAAGTTCTCCTTAATCTTTTCTAAGCTTTCTGAGAATAGTCGCTACGACAATTATGCCGTAGAATAGTATTCCAAGCAGCCAAGCAGCTACACACAACTCATAGATTAGTGGGGTTAGCGTGGGATTATAGAGAGGATTAATAGTCAGCGGAAAGAAGGGTTTTATATCGGAGTATAGCGGTGCATCAAGCAGTACGTGGAGCTCCGTTCCGATAACGCCAGCCGCGTAAAACGCACGCGCACTAGTCTGTTCACCAGCCTCCAGGAGCAGCAGCTTGTAGAGTGGTGCGAAGCTTTTCTCGAGTAAAAGCATGATATGACCCAGGAGAAGGCCGTAAAGGAAGGCAGCCAGGAAGGTGTGAAGGTAGCCGTGGAGAGGATAATCCAGCCCAAAGACAAATACGAGGAGGGGCTCAATATCTACAGCTATGCTTGCCAGTAGAAATGTGGGGAGGTGCAGCCACCTCCTCAGAGGCAGTCCTAGAGCGAGGCCGGGGCCTAGATGATAAGGCGTGAATGGCATAGCGTCACCGTTACTATGAACGTGTTATTTGATCTTATTCCTTTTGATCAATCCCTAACTTCTGTAGAACCTCTTTTAACGGGAAGCTTTCCCGCATCCTAATCCAGGCCTCCTCGACGTAGAACCTTACGGCAAGCCTCATAGCCTCTCCGTCTATACGCAAAAACTCGTCCCCGCTGCGGAAAAACGATGCCAGACTTAGGGCCGAGGCTAGCTGTACAGCTCTGCGCTCGAGCCGCATTGAAAAGGGTAGCGCTCCTGAAGCCTTTATATGCTCAAATATCAGGTCCCTTGCCTTCTCGATTATGCTCAGTTCAGCCTCTGTCAGTAAGACAGGCTTCGGCTTGAAGTCGTTTAGTAAAGGATGTCGTGTCTGTATGGCGTGGACAAGAGTTAGATGATCCCTTATAAGCGGAGCCTTCGAGGCCATCTTTCTCGTGGTGATGCCAAGCATAAGCCTCTTCTGGCTCTCTGCTAGCTCCCGGTACTTCTCCTTTGTTAAGCGGTGGAGCCTGCAGAGCATGCGATCCTCGATCGCGTTGAAGTTCGGGTCGCTGACCGTCACCTCATAGCCCTTTTCGAATACCCTCGTATTGTAGTTCACGCTGAAGTATGACGTGAACCTGTAGGGCCCGACCCTGTAAGCCTTTGTCTCGTAGGCTATCACGCCGCCCTCCATGGCTAGCTTCAAGGGCTCAACCATGCCCTTATACCTGAACCAGTCGTTGAACTCCGTCACGATGAAGTTGAACCTCCGACCCGAGTAGGCCTCACCTATAGCTATGAACATTGCGGGAGTCATCCCGCCACAATACCTGTTGAGCCCGGGGAGCCCGTGGGCTGGGACGCCGAGGGACTCATTCCCGAGAATGAAGTCTTTCGTAGCGAATGTCTTGCCGGTACCCGGCTCGCCGAAAAGAGCCAGGTTAAACCCCGTAGCCATGGACCTGTGCCCGTCCCCTGTAACGACCGGCGTGTCTGTCAGGGCGTATTGTTGGGTGAGGGTGAGGAGCTCATCGAAGAAGATCTCCTTCCCGAAAAGGTCGACAAGGTAATCTTTGAGCTCTGAGACCCCGAACCTTTCCCCGAATTCCAGTACATCATCCAGCCTTTGATCCAATAGTTTCTTAACGTGAGAGTTGTACTCCTCCTCCATCTCTAGAACCCTGACAAACTCGTCCTCTGCCTGTCTCGTGCTTAGCCTGGGGACAGGCTTGTACTCAACGGACCTTACAAACTCCTCGACTACGGGCCTAATCTCCTCCGGTATAACCCACGCTTTCTCACGTGGTCCGCCGGACTCCCAAACCAGCTCCCAGCGATCCCTCAGCTCTGCAAGCACCTGTGCAGCGTTAAACCTGGATCCATACAGCTCGCTTGCACGGGCAGCCACGGCTGCATACGGGGCCTCGCCCAGCTCTAGCAGGGCTTTTAGCAACGCATAGACCCTTAGACCGTTGAGCCTGAAGGCCTCCCATATGGACGACTTAACCTCTTCCCATGAGCCTTGAAGGCTGAGAACCCCACCCTTCACCGTATAGAATCTTCCCCTAAAAGTGTAATAAGCAAGGTAAGGGGAGAGAGACAACACCTGTGTAAGCTGTTCATCCGTCAGGCGTGAGGCAAGCTCTTCAAGGCTCTTCGGCCAGTCATAGTCCATGCCGAGAACTCCCTTATACACTTTTGCCCGCATCTCCCAGCCTGTAGGCTGTTCAAGCTGCGGCAGGAACCTCCTTAGGAGGAGTACGCGCTCATGAACCTTATCGTAGCCCACCCAGGATCACTTTTCCAATACGAAAAGAATGAAGTGATAGCTGTAATTAAGCTTTACATTAACACCTACACGGTAATCCCTGACAACTCTCTCAAGAATAGCCACAAGTCCTCGCGGGCTCAGAGCCTGCTGAAGTATTAGTCTCTAAAAGCCTCGAACCCATGCTACTACCACGGGAGTTACAAGGCCCTCAATCAGGGCTGCCACGAAGATTGCGAGAACTGCGGGAGCAAGCCTCCTCGGCGCGGCACGCAGAAGCCCCTTATATTCTCCAAGTGACCCCTTCAAGGCTGAGCGCCAGAAATTCCAGCCTAGCTCGATGGAGAACCCTATAACGTATAAAACAGCTCCAAGCTCCAGCACTCCGTGGGGCAGTATAGATGCGGCGACGACGAGTGGCGAGTAGCCCTTGAGTACAGAATACGAGGCCACAAGTCCAAGTATAGCTCCATTACCCGCGGCCACGAGGAGGGGACCTATTATGGTGAACCCGAACGCCAATGTCAGCAAGACTACCTTCAGATTATTAAAGAAGATAGCGAGGCTTAGTTGAACGCTGGGCTTCAACTCGACTCCAAGACGCTCCCTGATAGCTCCTCCGATCAGGTTAACAAGGTGTTCGGCAGTATCATGGGAATAGAACGGCAGTAAACACCCACCTATAAAGCCTGCCGTGAACACTAGAGTAGTCAGTACTAGGAAGATCCTTTTCATAAGGATATCGCTCTAAGCGTGTTTAAATTCTTGACCCTAGCTGTCTAGCCAGTTGCGTTCTCTTTTTTCCGAAAGGGTTTCCAGGACGGAGGATTCTAGACCATCACACGTGTTAGCCTGTGCACGGGAATTTAGAAAGCTAGGATTTCGACCTGTGTTCTAGGATCTCCTCTATTTTGACTATGTCTCTAAGCGACACTACGCCAACCAGCTTGTCATTTTTGTCTACGACGATTAGGTGGCGCACGTTATGTTCAAGCATGAGCTGCGCCGCCTTAGAGACTTCCTCGTCTTCCCTAATCTTCACTAGTCCCTCCATTGTTCCCACATCCTCTACGTTTAAGTCGTCCAGACCCCTGTGTTGGGCAAACGCCCTTACGAAGTCTCTCTCGGAGATGACGCCCAAAACCCTACGGTGGTCGCTGGGTGAAACTATCGGTAGAAAGCCGATCTTCTCCTTAACCATTATCTGAGCAGCTACGCGTAGAGGTGTCCCGATCTCAACCACTATAGGCTCCCTAGATGTGAGCGATTTTACATTCATCAAAACTCAGGTATACTGTGCTTTATGCAGTATTTATTAATTATCCGTGGGGAGAAGCAATAGTAGCCCGGCCGGGATTCGAACCCGGGATCTGCGGGTCCAAAGCCCGCCATGCTTGACCGCTACACCACCGGGCTCTACATCTTTATATGGTTTAGAAATTTAAATCTAGCTCTGTCTACTGGACGTCGCTATACCATATCTGCCCATACAAAATGTCCTCCGATATCTTCCATAGTAAGACAGAGATCAAGCCAGACCCAGTGGCTAGCATAAACACGTTGAGAAAACCGGTCGAGTATTCGACGAATAGTTCGTGCAGGGCGAGCACGATAATAGCGGTTAAGCCTGAGAGGCCCATTATAGCTGTAGCCGTGAGGTCCTCAACCATGTAGAAGCCGCGTGAAGAGTAGCGTACAAGCCTTCTACGAGAGGCTATTCTCACCAGCGTTGAGAGAATGAGAAGCGTTGCGAGAATCATAAGAGGCAAGGCTGTGATTGGCAGGAGTAGCCAGGCAGGCCTTGAGTCATAAACGGCTCGAAATAACGCCAGGAGCAGAAGGCCCTCCACATAATACACCGCTGTCTTCGTCATGAGCGAGCGGGTAAGAGGCTTTAGGCTAGCCGGATAGAGCCTGTATAGCCAAAGGTTCGACAGGTCCCGTTGCACGGTGAAAGCAGTCGAAATTGTCGCCTCGCTTGCCAGGAACACTGCACCAAACGAAGACAACGTAAGCGCATCCACACTTATGTTCAACCCCCGGAGCACTACGGCTAGAAGAGAAGAAAAAGCGAGTCCAGTTCCCACAAGGAAAAGATGTCTGCTGCTTGTAATGCTTAGACCCAGGATAACCTTCCTTACAGCTCCATCAATACTTGCATCGCTTAGCCTAACTGTTTTTCTCTTCCATAAACCCATTTCTCTGAGCATCTCGTAGAGAGGCCTGATGTTCTCGGGGTGCGTCACCCTCGAAAGCACTGCGAGCAAAGCGACCATAGCGATAGATGACGCCAAAAGGAGGAGGAACTCAACCACTAAAGTATACGTGTCCACACGCCTAGAGAAAACGTCTATCATAGGTCCCGCGATAGGTGCCCCAGGCAATGTTAGCAATGGAGAGAGCCTTGACACCATCAGAGAGTGTATCCCGGATAAGGCGAGATACGCGTATCCCGTAACTTCGGGAAGCCTCGTCCTCGACAAGGCGATCCGGGCAAGCGTAGCCAGCATTACAAGCGTCTCCGAGTAAAGAGCTATCAAGGGAAGCGAGAGCATGAAAATAAGGGGGCGGGTTGGGCTGGGCTCCACGTAAGTGTATAGCAGCGGGGTGGCAAAGAAAACCAGTGGAATCGTATAGAAGAGGGTCTGAAAAGAGAAGTAGAGAGTCTTACCTACAAGATATTCAGCCATGGTAACCGGTAAAGCCAGAAGCAGCTCGTGTTCAGCCTCCTCGGAGGCGGCTATTTCCCTCCTCCCCCGTATAAGTGTCAGAATGATAGTGACTGTCAAAGTGGCACCAGTGGCGTCCTTTATAGAGTTACGGGTGAGCCCAGCGTTTGTTAACAAGCTAGGGTAGGGTGCCACTCCGCGAATAATGAATGGGGGAACCGCTATGAGAAAGACGAAGAGAGCGAACAGTAATGCCAGGACAGCCCGCCCGGCGCTTCTCTTCAAGAGAGGGTTCAAACCGTTCTTGGCCATGTAAAAGGCTATTTGCAGTGATACTCCTAGCCTCAGTACCCCTCACCCCTTGTGAGTAAGAGGAAGACGTCCTCGAGTGTCGAGTTCTCGCCCGTGGCTGCTTTTCTTCGTACCTCGTCAATGCTCCCCTCTGTTATTATAACGCCCTTGTGAAGTATTCCCACGCGTGTACATAGCCTCTCTACGTTGTAGAGCAGGTGGCTTGAAAGTACAACCGCTGCACCCTCACGCGCAAGCCTGGAAACCTCCTCTCGGAATACCCTCTGACTCTCGGGATCCATCCCTGACGTCGGCTCGTCCATCACGAGGACTTTGGGCCTACTCATCAAAGCGCTAATGACTAACGCCTTCTGTACCGTCCCGCGGGAAAGCTTCCCCATAAACTCGTCCATGTATCTCTCAAGTTCGAAGAGGTTTACGAGTCTCTCAACATAGTCCTCGACCTCAGCCCACCTGAGCCCTCTGAGAGAGGAGACGAACTCCAAAAACTCCCTCACACTGAGGTAGTCGAACCCCACGGTTAGCTCTGGGACATAGCCTGTACAAGACAACGCCTGTAGCCTATGCGTAGCGACGTTATATCCGCATAGCTCTATCCTACCATCATCAGGCCTAACCAGCCCCACTAGAGACTTTAGGGTTGTAGTCTTTCCAGCGCCGTTTGGACCTAGAAGACCGTAGACCTCGCCGGGCCTAACCGAGAAGCTCACCCCCCTAAGTACAGGTACCCTGTTGTAGCTCTTGACAAGCCCCTCGACTAGTATAGCGGTACTCATAAAACGTCTCTCTGAAATTACACGAAAACTTGTTATATTTTTTGCAAAGCCGCCACTGCTCTAAAAATGACGTAGGGATAGCCCCCGCGAGTCGCTATTTCAATGCTAGAACCCTACTTTACTTGAAAAATATTTATCACAGAAATAGAAAGATTCAAATAATGCATTTATACAAAGTCAAGTCAATGATGGGCAAAAGACAATATATTGTAAGTATACCGGAAGAACAGTACTTGGAACTTTCCAGCATTGCCAAATCCCTAGGAAAAACCCCCGAAGAGATTGTCACAGAACTAGTCGGGTATTATATAAAGACGAGAACACCCCCCACGCATCCCCCCGGATACGCCTACTCCGACTACGGCGAATAAGGCAACCATACTCTGTACGAAAAACATATATTTTTCTAAAACACCCCCTCCGACACACAGACACTACTCTTTATCAACTCACCTGACAATTCCCCCTATGTGGACACATTCATCAGGGCATCCGAGCTCCCGCGAGAGGGCAGAGAGTACCTCATAGAGGAGATCAGGCCCGGGACAGCCACCCTAGTCTACGGGCAAGTAGAGCTTCTCGAGAAGGCCCTCTACAGGCTCGTGTCTGCATGGGCCTCTAGCGGGGAGCGCTCGCTGATAGTCTCCTTTGTAGACTACCACGAGTCACAGGTAATAGACACGTATACGCTCGCCGAGTATATGCTCTCCGAGAATATGGATCCCGAGGCGGGGCTCAAGCTCGTCTACCTGGCGACACTCTACAATAAGAGGCAGGCTGTCAGCCTAGACTATAAGAGGGTACTGGACCACGTGAGGCCCGGCGTCGTAGCCCTCTACAGGGTGTCCCGTCTCTTCAAGCATGCCGAGTACCCCCTGCTTCTATCCGCCCTCTCGAGGGCCCGGGAGGTCATGATGAGGGGTCTACCACTCGTGGTCTTTGTTGACGAGTCACAGTCGAGGAGAGGCTTGCCGGAAGGGCCCGCTTACCTTCTCCACTTCTCTTCTACTGTGATCAGGCTTAAGGGGCTTAGGGGAGGCTATATCGAGGCAAGCCTGGTAAAGAGCCCCTGGAGGCGGGAGCGCTCGGAGTTCTTCGAAAGCAATATCCGCGCGGTGGAGGGGTGGTTCTAATGGGTCGTGTAAACTACAGCTTTACTCCTAGGCTCAGGGAGGAGGTTCACAGGATAAGACGCGACCTGTGGCAGCTGCTGAGCGCGGAGGAGAGGCTGGCCCTCGAGAGGCTTGAATCCAGGTGGATAGGTAGATCCCACCTGATAGAGTCTCTCTCCACGCCATACCTTCTCGGCGCCATGCTTCTCGTAGCGTTGCTCGACATAGAGGCTAGGCTAGAGAGAGTTGAGGCCGAGCTTGCACGCCTCGAGTCCGGCACGCATGGCAAAGAATAATTCACCCTTTCAACTATTCATCGTGTATGGACGCTAGAAGAGAAAAGCTCATAGACTTTGTGCTGCTTGTGCTCCCCTGGCTACTCTTTCTCCTACCCTTCCAACTTCTACGAGCACGCCTCATCGAGGCGATGGTCTTTGTATCACTATCTCTAGCAGTCCTGGTAATCCTGACCGGGAGGGCTAGCCTGCACTTGAAGGGTAAGCTTTGGCCTTTAAGCTCGGCTCTCGGAGCCCTGGTACTCTATGCTATATTCCTTGCGGGGGGAGTCTTCGCCAAGGCTACGGGTATGTGGGGCCAGGTTATGGCGGTGTACTCCGTAGCTGGTCCCAGCGTGGTCCAGCTGATAGGCGTCCCCGTCATAGGCTTAGCGGAGGAGGCGTACTGGAGGGGCTTCGTTCAACGCTACTTTACGGAGGGGCTCCTAGGTCTTCCATGGTGGGTTTCCGTTGCCCCCTATTCTCTAGTCCATGTAGTCTCGGGAATGCCCTTACTCGTTCTAGCAGCGATTCCAGTGGGACTCGTAATGGGTCTTATCTGTGAGAGGAACGGGGTCCTAGCCTCAGGAATAAGCCACGCGGTCTGGCTCTATCTCGTCCTGTACGTCTTCCCCGTCAGCTCTATCCTAAGTCCTTAAAAACTGGGCTTTTTGCCGAGAGTCTTCTCGAGCTCGAGGGCTAGCTCGGGCTTGCCCTTCTCTTTAAGCTTAGACTGGAGATCCGGCCAGGGCTGCTTCCTGGCCTCGACCTTGGGGAGTACCTCGACCAGTACCTCGGCGCTTCCAAGCCCAAATGATGACTGAGCCTTGACAACAATCAAGCCTATCCCGGCCTTCTCGATCCTCTTGAACCCTCCCAGAGCCTCTGAGACTTCGAAGGGGATCGCCAGCCAAACAGCGTTGGCTACCTTCTCATTTATTATCTTTACAAGCTTGTCCATGGAGGCCAAGGCCTCGCTGTAAGTCGTAGCCGCGATAGTAGCGTGTACGGCCGGCGGCTGGGTTACGGATATTGCTACAAGGTCTACAGTGACTCCGCCTGGCGTCGTGGCCCCCTGAACAGTGAGGTACCTATCCCCGAATGCCTTAAAACCACACATGGAGAGATGGTTTATGAGAGCGGGCTTGGTCAGCGTAGGGGGAGTCAATTCAACTCATCTAAAAAATAATTAGACATTCTGGTAATAATGCATATCTATATAATCCTAGGGGGATTTATGCTAATCCAACCTCCATAATCATCATTGGGCCTAGGACAGGGAAAGAAGTCTAGTCTATGTCTTTGAGTTATAACGTCGAGGCTGCCCTACGATCAACCCAGGCTTGGTAGCGAGACCCCGTACTCGCGGAGCTCACGCGAGACCGAGTAGACCATCTCAAGCCATTCTCGTCCAGGCCTACCAGTTTTCACGTTATAGGCTTCCCAGAACGGTTTTCCTGGATCGGGGCTTTTAAGCCTCTCCTCGTACCTCTTAAGGAGTTCCCTTACAAGGTCGCACACTGACGCGGGCTTAACCCCCTGCTCAGCAATAGCATGGCCAACCTCAGCCATAAACCTTGCTTCAAGTCCGCCGCCGTTAGGGGCCGTGCCGTTAGCGGGTACTGGGCCTAGCAGGTGAAGCCCATACGCAGAGGCGACTATTGTGTTAGCGGCTATCTCGTATAAGTATTCATGTGTTCCCAGGCCGAAGGCAGGCCATATGTCGCCTACCAGGGGCAGCCTGAGGTGCTCGTTAGCCAGCCCTACGGCGCTTTGAACCCACATACACTCAGGGGCAGACGTCGCCTTCTTAACTATATGCGTAGGGTGTATCAGAACATACCCAGCCCTGTAAGCGGCCAGGGCGAGAAGGGTCTCCGCCACGGCTACAATAGCTGAGCCAGCAGGCCCCCTCGCGAATCCACCGACTATAGGATCCACTAGCGCGGCTCCTATGATCCCGTTCTCCAGTCCAACCTCGGCCTTAGTGAGCTGGGCGTAATCGGCCTTCAGCTCGTTGAGCACGGGCAACAGGTGAGCATCACCCGTAACTAGTAGACCCGATGCTATCGCGGCGAGGCTCGCAGTGCTTGAAACACTACTCTCAGCCGCCAGGAGATGCATCCCAGGTCTTCCCGCATCCCTTAAAGCCCTCCTGAGAGACAAAAGCTCCCTAACACCCGCGACAGCCTCGCTAGGCGCACCCGCCCTCACACGTACCCCTGAGACCTCCTGTATGCTCCCATGATCTAAAGCGTCGACGAGGGGCTCGACAGCATACGAGAGTGCCGAGGGATAAAAGTACTCCTCTGGCACCGGTGTGCCGGCAAGTCCCCCGAAGACGAATGGCCTAAGAGTGTCGCCCGGCAGCCTAGACTTTAAAACCCTAGTGTCCAAACCCCTCCCCAACAAGAGTTCGCGCGGCGCGCTCGTCAACGCCTCTCGAAGCTCCTCGACAGTGAACTTGGCTACCCTGCTCTCCTCAACGATGTAGAGGCCTGTGTCCGCGGCAAGCGTGAAGCCTGCCTCGAATACCGCCTTGCCTAAACCTGGATCCGTAGCCACAGGGCAGGCAGGGTCATAGGTTATGCTGTACTCTTTCTCGAGCTCGGCCACTCTTCGAGACACGCGTTCCAGGTCGAACTTCTTCTGCTCAACATACTCGCCCTGCTTGGCTCTAGCCTCCACCTCCAGGGGCGTCAACATAGACTCCAAGATTACCATGCGTGGTAAAATATATTTGATCTACACTTTCCTTTTACCCTTCACGAGCTCCCTACACACGGTGACGGCTTCCACGGCATCCCTAGCGTAAGCGTCCGCCCCGATCTCACGTGCGAACTCTAGGGTTACAGGTGCTCCCCCAACGATAACCTTCACTGAGTCCCGAAGCCCGGCTGCGCGCAGGGCCTCAATCACGTTCCTCATCTCAAGCATGGTTGTGGTCAGGAGAGCGCTCATGCCGACTATATCCGGCCTGTACTCTCGAACAGCCTCGACGAACCGCTCCGGAGACACGTCCACTCCAAGGTCTATAACCTCGAAGCCGTCTATACGGAGCATCACGGCTACAAGGTTCTTTCCGATGTCATGTATATCGCCCCTCACCGTCCCAATCACGACCCGCCCCTTGTACTCGCCACTCTGCTCCTTCGTTAGAACAGGGAGAATATACCGCTGCATGACGGCGTTGAATATCTCGGCTGATATCATCAGCTCGGGCAAGAAGTACTCGCCCCTCTCGAACCTGAACCCTACCTCCTGCATCCCCGGCCTCAACCCCCTCTCTACGACCTCGTGTGGACTGCAGCCTTGCTCGAGAGCTTTTGCGGTGAGGGAGTCCACTCTCGACTCGTCTAGCTCTGCAAGAGCCCCCTTCAAAGATTCTAGGAGCTCATCGCAGCTCACGCTACAGTGTTAAGGGAGGATAAATAAAAACTTGGTTATCCGATTATGCATTACTCGAGGATTAGAATCTGCTTCTCAGGCACAAAACGCCACGACTCGCCTGGCTTCAAGAGCCTATACTCTACTATGCCGCCGTCCTCGACCTCCTCGACGCTCACAATGCCAGCCCTGAACCCCTTCTCCGCCAAGATGTATGTCAGGTCCTCGAAATAGTCGTAGAAGCCGCAAGTGACGCAGAAGCTCCCCCTGAACTCCACCGTGAACCTCTCGCCCTCTATTCTAACTAGTCTTGCCGTCGCCTCAGAGCCGTGAAGCTTGTTAAACTCTTCAATAGCCGCCGTTACCGCCTCCAGGAGGTTCATGTGAGAAGAAAACCGTGAAAGAAATTTAAAGATATCTGGGGTTGTCTACGCGTAGTAGTCTCTCTTCGTGAGCTGTAGGAAGAGCTCGCGGAGCTGCTCGACCTCCTTCTTCACGCGGGGATCCTGTAGCTCTATCCTCCTCTTCTCGTTGGACTCCAGGACGAATTCGAAAAGCTTCGAGGGGACCTCCTTGTATATTATCTCGGTGTTAGGTATTAGGCAGTGCCCCCCTATAAAGTCGGGGTAGTACACAGGCCTATCGTGGAGGACACTGTGGACCTCAGCGGTAAACTCCGCTATCGTCTTTAGACCAACCCCATACCTTCTAGCGATACGGTCTATCTCCTGCCAAGCGGCTATCATCACAGCCCTGTACACGGTCTCCCATATCTTGGCCAGCTCCAGTGCCTCAGGCTCCTCCTCGGAGACTCTGACCTTGAGCCCCATCGCCTCGAGGTGGGAGCGAGCCACGTCCGCGAACCCCTTCGGGAGGGCTGAAACCCACTTCGGCCAGAAGTAGAGGTGCTCCTTTATCTTGGGGTGCTTCCCCCTCACAGGCGAGAACGCTACTGGTAGCCCTGTCTCGCCGTGCAGCCTCCTAGTGGTACCGGGAGCCACGGTGGAGTGCACTATGAGAGCTTTTGGTTTAAGGGCTTCAACGTAACTCTTCACATTTTGGAGGAATTTCTCGTTGAAGGGTATGGCGACGTGCAGGTAGTCAAGATTCTCGGGGACCTCCTCGAGCTTATTCACGGTCAGAGAGGGGTTTATGTCATACCCGTAAACCTCGAAAGCACCCGAGTCGCGCGCTACGCTATACACGGCTCCCCCCACCTCGCCCAAGCCCACAACTAGTATCTTCTGCTTAGTCATCAGCTATCCGAGTACCCGCAGAGATATAAGTCTATGCCGTTCTGTCTAGCCTAGCCCCCACCTGAAAGTCCTAAGCAGGAGCACGATAGATGCAGTCAGCCAGGCGGCGATCATGAGAATCAACACCCAAGCATCAACCACTGGTGTACCCATTCCTGCAATAAGCCTCGCAGCCTCCGCCAAGGGCGTAGTTGGAACTATAAGCATGAAATAC